>Ga0190309_1000175_pt1 | contig 19671 bp, 36 predicted proteins | sample 48700767_MG_FD_161656 | JGI IMG/M metagenome (GOLD analysis project Ga0190309, IMG submission 161656) | Hydrothermal vent sediment bacterial communities from Southern Trench, Guaymas Basin, Mexico - 4870-07-6-7_MG | ecosystem: Environmental > Aquatic > Marine > Hydrothermal vents > Sediment ... | reverse complement strand
AGTTTTGACCTTGCACGTGTATGATTCTGTAACTGCAGAATATCCACGAAATGCACGGTTGCAAACATGAACACGCACACACTAACAAGTGCTTATTAAACGCAAACACAACAACGATGAGCATGAGGAAACAACGTTACAGTAGCTGTATGATAGGTCGGGACTTTGAGTTTTGTTTTTGGTTTTTGGTTTGTTTTGTTTTCGTGTTTCTTGTGTATGTGTTTCATGTTTTTTTGATTAATTAGTTAGTTAGAATAAGTTTAATTTAGTTTACTTGTTTACGTGTTTATTATTTAATTATTATGTAGTATTATTAACGTATATGAGAACTTGGTTAAAAAAATAGGGTAAATGTTAATGCTTATTCAAGTGAAGTTTCTTGAGTACTACGCTCATTAACTTTGAGAATAACGAGCTCACTCTTTTTTTTATCTTCCGACACCTGCACCTCAGATTTCGACTTTGACTGAAATTTCGTTTTCTTCTTATCTTCTTTTTGTTTCTGTTCCTCCCGCTTCTTCTCAGGTTTCTTAGCCTCCTCCTTCTTCTCAGCTTTCTTAACGATTTTCGCCTTGTTAACGAGTTCAACTAACCGAGTTCTCAACTTTTGCAGTACTGTAAGTGCACTCTCAAACAAGTGATAACTGTTCTCTACATCGTCACGATCCAAATAATTCATTGATTGCCGAAGCATACCTAACGCTTCATTAAGTGAGTATCTGAAATCAGCTATCCAGTCTAACTTCTCTTCATAATCCTTCCATATACTCATGTGGTAACACCTACCGTATTATTGTAAGTACTAACTAATAATCTCTAAACGGTAAGGTTTAGCTAAAAATATTGTTATTTGATACCTCTTAGCAACCTCCTCTATATTCAATTTGTAATCTTCTGCAACTACACCTAGACGTACTGGTTTCATAGGTTTCACTTCCTTGATATAGTAGTGTTCATACGTCAATAGTTGTCCTAAAGCAACCAAATTAGCTATCTCTTTAACTTCCATAAGCCAAATTTCTGAAACTCTATGAACTACAGCATCTATACGTAATTTAGTAACAGCTTCTATCATCCGTTGAATACTTGGTTCATAATGACTAGCAGAAACATATGGTTTACCAACTCTGAAAGCGTAATCAATATACAAGATATCGTCCCAGGGAACATAAGTGAGAAAATAGCTCCAAATTTGTGATTCTCTAATTCCCATCTGTGGATACTGCTTCATAATCTGTTTATCGGGAATACGCCAGTACAAAGGTTTCTCATCCATATTAGAGGAAGCCACGTAACCTCAACCTCCGCTTCATCTCTATTGTCTTCATAACAGCTACTATATGATAGCGTTTAACATAAAACCTTTTTTCCGTCATACGTTTAATTTCAGCCCACTGTAGGAATGCACGTTTACCTTCCCAAGGATCTTCAAACGTCCAAGCTATCCATCCTCTAACATCACTTATTCTTCTCGTTTTCCATATCCAATCTGGGGCTTTCTCAAGATACCATCTACCCATTTATGTCCACCCTCCAATAGCTTGTAGAAGTCTCTGGTAAACATACACGTTAAACTGTAAATCCGCTATAAGTAATGCGTAGTACTCTTCACGCTCTTTCTTTAATTGCTGTATCCGTTCAAGATTTTTTCTTGCTATTGGTCTTAGTTCCTTCGGCATACTCTCAATCTCTGCTTGTATGATGTTGATTAATGCGTCGTACTCATCCATCATCTGTATATATACTTGTGACAAGTACTCTATTTGCCTGTTCAAACCGTTAATTAAACGTCTAAGATACTCCTGCCTGTTCTCGAATATTGGTGGTAGAATATATGCTAATTTCTTTTCACGTAAGCTTCGTTGATAAGCTATTAAACCTTCGATAGCTTTCGGATCTTGAATAAACGGTGCGATAAGTATCCGTAACGTTGCCTCATCAATCTTACCGTCTCTGAATTCCCTTAAAATACTCGCAACATAATCATTAATAGTATTCAGTTTCTGCTCATACTTCTTAGCTTTAAGTAGTAAATCTACTTGATCTTCTGGTATTCCCAAGCTCTTGAGTATTGTTTTAGCTTCCCACTCAGTGAAATACCCGAACTCGAAAAGGTTCAGTACTCGTGTTCTTATTGTGCTTATTTCATCCGCTATTGCCCTCCGTTTCCCTATTTCAAGCATGATTCCTAGTTCTTCTCCTCTGTAACCTAGCTTGTATAGTAGTTCCGACATTTTCTTTTCATCTATTAAGCCCCATTCATATGCTTCGAAAACTATTGAATAACTGAGTATTCTCTTGTTCACTTCTAGAATTATGTCTACGTCTTCTGGTCTATATCCCATGAACCGTAAGTACTGTTTCGTCGTTTTTTCATCCCAGATACCCCGATAATAAGCTTCGAGAACATCGCTGAGTGTTAATGTTCTGTATGCAGTTTCTAGGAATAAGGATACGTATTCCTCTCTAATACCGTACTGTTTCAATAGTTCTACTGCCCTATCAGAATCAATGAATCCACGTGCATAAAACTCCTGTATCGTACTCGGTGGCAAATAATAAAATGCATTATCTCTAAGCAGTTTAAACCACTTATCCTCGTAACCGAGATAAGCCAAGTATTTCTTGAATTCGTCTTCACTAATGAATCCTCTTCTGAACGCTTCCTGTATCATTGAGAGTGTAGGTTCTGTTGTCCTGTATTTCTCACGGTAATATCTTTGGAATCCTTCTGTTATCGTTGCACGTATCAAATCTCCCCAAATAGTCCATGTCAACCATCCAAAACCCATATTGAAGTAAACCGAGCGTATGAAACTTGAAAACGGTCTTGTCTGTGCAATCACTCTTCCAGGTATTTTCGTTCCAAGTACTTCAAGGTCTCCAAGTATTGAAAATAATGTTTCCATTATCCTTGCTTCAATTTCTAGTGCCGAGAAATCAATTAACGTTCTCAAATACTCTACAGCCGCTTTTGTTGATTTCTCATATGTTATTGGAGGCTCGTACTCTATCATGTTTCTAAATGTCTGGAACAGTATTGTTGCTAAACCACCGAATAACTCTCTTATCTTTTCAAGCAGTATATCTGGACTCGGTTTACTTGTTAGCAATGCTTCTATACTGTCAGCTAGTGTACCGTATATTGATGCCGTCGCTCCAGATATCACGTTGTATAGTGTTTCCCATTGTGCCTGTAGTAACTCGAGGTACATTTGAACTATCTTAGGTATATTCTGTACAAGGAAATTAATGTTGTTTTCTCCTATCTTAGCATAGAATTCTAGTAACTGTTTATTATACTCTACGTATGTATTAATCACTTTCTCAAAGAACTCTTTAACCATCTCAGTAAAACTAATTATAGTACTGGCTAAGTTCTCGAGATTAGTAAACAAAGTGGTGAAATTACTATCAATAAACTCGATATACGTGTTAACAAATTTCTCAATATTAGAGACAAAACCGTCAAAACTCTCAGAGATACTCTTAGTAATAGAGTTAACTTGTTCACTTAATAACTCTTGAAAAGAAGAACTATAATCAGAAACCTTCTTCCAGAAGTCTTCGAATAAATCAGAAATAGTACTTGGAACACTGGTAATAGCATCAACAATATTCTTGAAACCGCCAGAAACTGTTTCTGGAAAATCCTTAGCAAGACTATAGAATAATTCAAAATAATCAGTTACTGGTTTGAAAATGCTTCCAGCGTTTTCTACAATACCATCTACTACACCAGAGAAACCTTTCACAATATTTTCAGTAATATTTTCGATATACTCGCCCCAAGTCTTTGTAACAGCGTCAAGCAAATTATTAATTAATTCTTGTAAAGCTGGTACTAAGTTCTCTTCGATATATTCTTGTATCCCTTTAACGATATCGTCAACCGTTGGAAAACATATCTGCTGACCGAAGAAATCATAGCACTGAGGCATAAGTACCACCAAAAAAATATGGAAAAGAAAAATAAATGTTTAAAGGTAACTACTTGGACACGTGTCCAAATTATAGCTCGATTACTATCTTCTCTTCTTTGAGACCTCTAAGCTTCTCAATCTCCTTTTTAAGAAGCTCTTGCAACTTCTCTTTACTGTACTCTTCTTCTGGAATCTTAAGCGAAATAATTTCTCCAGTACTTGTTCTAGCTAACAGCACATAGTACTTTTTCCCAAATTCTTTTGGATCCATTGAAAATATCGTGTACACACTAACTATCTCGACCTCAATCTTGTTCTTTTCCTCGTTTTCACTCAATTATGTTCACCTCATAGCGGCTTCTTACTCTCTTTCATTGATTCTAAAAGCGTTTTAATTATCGGTGCTATTTCTTTAGCTGTCTGACCAGCTATAAACATTGGTAATTGCTGAAGCATCTGATCCAACCGTTTCTCACCGTTCCTAGCACCGTAAAAGTTCATTACTGCGGCGGCAAAAAGTACCGTTAGGTTAGTGAATATCTGTGTGAAGAAGTCTGGTGCATAAATCGGTATCACGTTTATTGTTATGAAGTACCCGATAATAAACAGTGCCGTGATTATTGCTCTTGCTTCCGCACTCATTTTACTGTTCCCGTTTTTCATTATTCTTCACCCGTTATACCTATTGCTCTCAATATTACTTTATCGTCGATACTCTCTTTAAGTATTTTTAGTAGTTTCTTTTTACAGTTATCGCATAGCTCTTTATACAGCTTCTTTAGATCGAGGTTTAGTGTTAATGTAGCTGACATATTTAACCCTCTTTACAAGAGTTTCTAATTCATACTTGTCAATTTTGAATATACCTAGTGCTGTAAATATAAAGTAAACGATTCCAATGATTAGCGAGTAAACAAGTAACGCTATCTCAATTATTAGTAATGGCTTGTTAGGTTCTACCAATATGATACCGCCATAAAAAAGAATGTTGTATAATGCATCTATCATTAACACGGTTGTGGTTATCCAACCAGCAATACCACAAATAAACAAGATTCGTAATAGCTTTCTCATATACAACACCTATTAACAAATCTTAGAGTAAATAACATAAGCACTAACAGTGTGAGATGAAGCGTAAGACTGTGCATAAGCAGTAATCTTCAAAGACTTCCTAAACTCAAACGGTATCTCTAAAACTATTACATACTGATTATTCGAAGTATCATATCTAATTACTCTTACACCAAAAGTGCTGTTCTGATAATTTCTTACCTCCGCTAAGAAATATACTGAATAACCCCATACAAGCTTGTCGTCGATGTAAATACGGAACACATCGTCATTATCTGATGTACAAAGCTCGATGAACTGTGTTTTCCCCATTCCCTCTATTTCAATTAACGTAACTGTTGTATCTGGGTCAATAGTTACGCTACCACTATCAGCACCACTAGTTCTATTTGGTATGTTTATGGTGTTCACAGTGCCGCTAACAGGAATATGTTTAAATGAACCTCCATAGGTTTTTATTTGTATTCCTATAGCATAGCTAATACTGTTAAATTGATTAGCCACTTTCTTATACGCATAGCTTCCCCAAACACCAGATTCAGCATAGATTTGTACATTCGAATTTGTAGATTCTATATAAACAAACATTGTGTCGTAATCCCACCATAAGTCAAAAATATAAAACGTACCTACTATACCATCAGCGTTTGCTGGAATTGTCACCGTCTTCTTATATATTGGTGGAGCTAATGGATTAATAGCAAAACAGATTGTTAGTTTTTGATCAGTACCAGATAATTCTTTTACTTTAAGTGCAATTGCTAACAAACCGCCTCTTATATTACGAAGATATATGCCATATCCATCGTACGTATCTATTAAAGTAGTCGCATTAGCTGTATTATCAAACGCTACAGTAGTACCAGTAATTTTCTCATTCTGCACATTTAGGTAAACTGTTGCGTTGTCTATGCTTACACTAGCCATTCCTTCTATACTCACGTTGAGTGTAACTTCTTGTCCAGTAATCTTAACGTTTATGTCTTGGTCTTGCCCAACAATATTCACATCTAATGTAACATTTTGAGCATTGATAACAACTGGTATATCAACGTCAGAACCAGTAATGTTCACGTCCAATGTTACATTGCTTGATTTTATTACTACTTCTATGTCAACACTTTGCGAAGCAATATTCATGTTCACGGGAATCTCTGTACTATGACCGACAAGAACCATTCTTGGGACATATAAGCTGTCAACATAAACAGCACTAGAACTATCAGTATTATAAGCAACAATAGCAACTCTAAAGTAAACCGCTCCATCTGGTGCTTCAGCTGTTATTCGAAAACTTGTCCATACATCAGCTGAATCTGGAGTAATCTCAAAAATAGGTTCTTGTATAAGCTTTCCCTCCGACGTATAAAAAGGAAACCTTACTTGTATTATTGTAATTCCAGCTTCTCTTCTAACAAAACCACTAAACATAACTTTTTGTCCTGGTTGGCAGAAAAACATTTTTTCTGGATATAGACTAGTGGCTGCACCATCTGGTGTAATTTTACATGCATAAGAACCTCCGTAAACTGGTGATGTAACAACACTTAATAATGATGGTTTATTACCGCTCCACCCAGTTAAGTCTCCCGTTTCGAATCCTGGATTCTCTAGAATGTTTTCTGATGCTTTCTCGAATGGGAAAGTTCCCACGTTTACATCTAGTTCTCCTCCTAGAACATTGACGTTTACGCTTGTATTAGTTATATTTACATCTCCCGTTATCTGTATTGCTGTTTCCTGAGACTTTATGTGCACATCAACTGGGCCACCACTTGTATCAATCACTACTGTTAGCGATGTATTAGTTATGTTCACATCAAATACTACTCCTGCTTCTACACTAGCAATATGAATATCAAATACTACACCGTCTTCAACCGAGTCTATCTTAATTGGAATAACAACTCCAGCAACTATTCCAGCTATAGTACTGTTAACGTCTCCTTGAATATTTACCGTAGCGTTAGCTTCTTCAATGCTTATCGGTATAACAACACCAGCCGCAATATTTTGTATTGTCACATTTTGTAGATCTGATATCTGATCACTTGGTAATGGATATTCGCTTGGAAAGTTATTGACCTCAACGTTAATACTTGTATTCGTAATATTTACATCTAATACGATTCCAGCACTAACAATCTTAATGTCAAGTGGTATTGGATCACCAGTATCTGGATCTGTAACATTTTTTATCGGAACTTCATTAACCACGTTCACATTTATTTGAGCATTAGTAATGTTAACATCGAACACTACTCCTGCAGCAATAGATTCTATGCTCACGTTTTTAAGATCACTTATTTGTGTGTCTGGTAAAGGATACTCAGTAGGAAAATTTTGGACGTTTACGTCAATATCTGGGTTTGTAATATTAACATCTAACACAATACCAGATGAAACAATTTTAATATCTAGAGGAATTGGATTACCAGTTTCCGAGTCTACTTGATTCTTAATTTCTACAACATTTTGTACGTTCACATCAATACTAGGATTCTCAATATTAACTGGAATAACCAAACCAGCAACAATATCAGTAATAGTAACTTGTTGTAAATCAGAAATCTGACTGGTTGGTAAAGGATACTCGGAAGGAAAATTATTTACGTCAACTGCAATACTCGGATTAGTTATTTCTACTTTTACTGTAACTTCACTACCCTTAATTTCAATAGGTAAAGTTACTTCTGTACCGAGAATCGTAACTCCAGATAAGTACTTGAAGTCTTCATATCCTTCAGTAGCCATAATTCTCACCCAATTCTACGTACTGGATACCTCCAAATACTATAAATATCTGCAAACATAGTTGTAAACTTTGCTATATTTAACTGCCATAACGCAATAGAACTAGGTAACGCTTCTATACGAATATAAACAGTATGCGGATAAGTAACATCTTCATTAAATGCTTTTACAATAATCTTACTTGGAACTTCTGGTAATAAGAAATATAATTGCGCATTAACAGATTCATCGTTTCCACGAATCCAATCATAGTTTTTATCTGGAAAAATCATGTCTTCACCGTACCAGAAAGAGACACCAGTTAAACATGCGTGACCAGGAGGAAAATAAACAGAAACAGTAGTAATCACGTCTTCTTTAATCTCGAACTCTTTAGTAACTGGATTATCCTTTGACGTATTCGCTGGAACAGTAATCTTGTCACAGTAAAGCATTTACACATCACCAATCACCACTCATATAGTCTCCATATGGTAAATTGTGGTTATATAACAGTTAGCCTCAGGAGTATCTGCAGTAAACTTAGCTGTAACATCAGCTCCCTCAGTAACGAGAACTGGAAAAGGCATATAAACAATATTTGACTGTCTGGATTCGAACTCTAAGTGCATAGCTAATGTTCCACCTAAATAGATTTCTAGTTTACCAGCACCGTCAACCGAAATAACGAAACCCACTAGCTTAATTTTGTAACCTGTTTGACCAGTTACAAGTGTTGCCTCTGCACCACTGCCAGAATCAGTAAGAGTAACATAGCTCCAGTCCTGTCCCCTGGCAGTAAATTCTTGAACATTCTGTACGAAATCCTTCATAGTCACTTATTCTCCACCTCCATGTTTACACTAACTCTCCATCCATGTAAACAACTATGCTATGCTGGTTCTCCGTATCAGTATTAGTTATTTTCACGTAAACAACTGAGTTACCGTCAAATTCAAGTTCTACATCGAAATCCCAGAGAACATTATCACCAGTAATTGTACCTTGTTTAGGAAATACTTGTTCTTCACCACGATAAATACTCACGTACATAGTGTAGTTAGAACCAGTAGGAAAATGAATCATAAACTTCCTAGCCTTATAGCTACGTGCAGAAGGTACAGTAAACAATTCATACTTAGCAGTACTATTCGCAGGAGCAGTAATAATCTTTGCAACAGGATACCTCACCATAAGCATCACCAAAAAAATAGGGAAAGAGTAAGGGTCTATTTAACTATTTCTGCAAAAATGTATAACGTGACCGCACTAGCCTTGTTATTTGTAATGCTCATGTATAATTTCTGACCATTAGTTACCTTCCAGTTTAACACGTAAGCATCCTTCTGATCCGTGTTAAAGAGTTCTGCTGGAATCGAATCATGTGTAATGTATTCGTCCTCAATCCTCATTGTTACAAGTACGTCGTATAGGCTTGAACCATCATCAGCCCAGATGAACAACCGTACAATAACAAGATCATCGCTAAACGTATATTCAATATTCTCAGTTGCTCCAGCACTTATCGTTGTACTCTTAATCTCTAACCAATGGGGCTTGAAATTCTCGAGTTTAATCGGCATTTAGTGTTCACCTCCTTATCTATGTTCCGCCGTAAGGAGTTTTCTCATACTTCATTTTCAAGAAAATAGTTACGCTAATCGGATTTGTACCGTCTGCACTCGAGATATCTGAACCGCTTACATTAACTGCTTTGATCACTAATTTGTGACCGTAAGTAAGTGTGAACGGAGTATTCTTCAAAGTAAATGGATACCAGCCATTATCCTGACTCGGAGGATATGGAAACGCTAAAGCATCAATACCCTTCTTAGCTCCCTGAGAATCAATGAATTCGATTGGTATATCATCTATCTCGAATAATACCCCTATCTGACCCCATGAAATGTTAGCGTTACTAAATTTAATCATAACAACATCATCAAGTACATATTTCTCAAGTACTCCAGGTTCAATTGTAATCAATGTTAATTCTGCATCATCACTCCAAGTAGCACCAGAAGTACTTGCCGTATTCTTCTTGTAACTGATACCTCGATAAGAAATTTCCTTTAATCTACGTTCATAATCACTCGGAATTCTCTCTCCCGGTTCTAGTAACCATAGTTCTCCCTGCAACCTCACTTTACCAGAACTGGAACTTGAAATCTTGAACGGAGTATCTGGAGGAATCGGGAAAAAGAAATCACCCAAATCAAGTAAACCGAGCATATTCGAGTCGAGATAATTAATTGGTGCCATATCTCCATGAAGCGGAACTGAAGGAATGTTATCAATTACGAATTTGAACTCGTCACTGAAGTTCACCCCCACTTTCCTAACTACAAATGCTACTCTATCGTCTAACCTGTACTCAGTGTTCGCATCAATTACTCTATCCAGATACCATACTTTTGCCATTCCTCTTTTCACCTCCATGCTAACAAAAAATAAAATAAAAAAGTTAGACAAGTTCTAGGACACGTGTCCAAGTACTTATGGTCTCCTAAACTTAGCGTTCCAACGAATCATTTCAGCTGCTCTTCTAATAGCCGCTTCTAAATCGGTCTTAGGAATAGCAAGTACTCTCCTAAGACCCTCTTCTAAGTGCTTACTAAATGCAGTATAGAATTCCTCGTACTTCTTAGAACCAAATTCAATACCTTGCGTAAACCTGTTCACACCTTTTTCTTGAACCGCTCTTAACCAATCATCAAAAGTAACTTTTGAGAGTCTCTCCTCCCACTTATCCCATGTTTCTCTTCTAGACATCTTAGCTTCTAATGCACTTCTGTTAGCAATAGCCGCTTTAATTGGGTCTCGTCTAGGAGTTTTAGTTCTCTCCGCATAAAGAGTTGCTCCAGCTCTTGCTCTCTCCAACCATTTCTTAACAGTTAAATCAACGGGCTTTACTTTAACGGGAATTTCTCCTGCCATATGTTTTCACCTACCTAACTTAAATTATTTATTGGTCACTTATAGAATACTAGTACTCTGTGTTTTTAATTGTAAGTTCTTGTTTATCTTAACAGTATAGTATAAATTTTATATCTCCCACGGTACAATATATTGAATTAGTATTTTTTTCAAATAATTATTAGTTTCGGGTGATTAATTATGCGTGTAATTGTTAAAGTTAGATCCAGTAAAAGTAAGACAAGTAATTTGTTTTCCAAGTTAAAGAAAATGTTTACTAAAAAGAGAACTGAGAAAAAAGTAATTCACATGAGGTTATGAGAAATGACATATGAAATGTACGAAGACTTCATACGTACATGCAGAAAATGGATAAACTTGAGAATAGAAATAAAAGGGCTAAAACATTTGATGAAAAAAGCGAATAAAGACAAAAAAGCAGAACTAGCAGAAAAACTATGGAAAAAACAAATAAAGAAACAACAAACACAGTACGAACTAATGAGACATCCATATTTCCGATACTTAATGAAAAAGTACCAGCCAAAAGAAGTATGGGCAATGATATTAAAAGGCGGTATACCAAAAGTAGAAGACAAAGTAATTATCTGTACATTAATTGGGTGGTGTAAGTGAGCAACGTATTTGACGAAAAAGTAAACGAGTTACTTAAACTCGATCCACGTGAATTAGCAAACAGACTAGCAACAGTGGAACTCCAATTAGAAGCAATAGACCCAATGACTAAATTTATCATACAGAATCTCTATAAACCATGGAGATTCGTACTACGTAACAATCAACCAATGGTAGGCATCTTGTTAAATGCTTCATTTGAACCTGCAGAATTCATTATCTGGAGAGAAGAAGATATCCGGGATTACTCGAAGAAAAAAATAAAACATGAAAAAAAGTACACAAAAGTGAAACCAGGATACTTAACGTACATGGACGTAATAGAATACGAAGAGGAAAAAGAATGGATAGAAAAATACTAATTTTTACTCTTTTTTTGCTTCTTAGCTAGGTACTCGTTAACTATATTCACTAACCATCTCCATTCTTCCCATGAAAGAACTATAACATCAACCGATAAACCGACTCCAAGTTCCTGCTCAATAGTTATGAAATCCGTATTCAATTTCACTCGAAGCTTACTGTACTCGTTAAACACTTTTTCGATAACAACATCATGACTCATTCTTACTCCTCCTTTAACAAGCCCAGGTCACGTAACTCATATAAACCTAAGTCAATTAGACATGCAAGTTCTACACGGTAATGACCTCTCATTAACTCACGAATCCACCCAATCTTTTTAACGTACTTTAAAGCATTATCAACTTGTCTCATAGATGTATTCGTGAACTTCTTACACCACTTCCAGAACTCACGTCTAGTAAATACTAAACGTTTCTGCTTAAGCAACATACGTAAAAAATATGAGAAAATGGCAGTGGATTTAGCAATATTCTTAGTGCTTATCATTTTAGCGATTTCACGTTTTTCATAATCACTATATAGGTTCTCAATCATTCTTCATCACCTTCTCCCTAAACTCTTCAAGTCGTTTCTTTATGTATTCCCACTCAGTCCATGTAAAACGCTGAACCGTTAAGTAGTCTTCATCACTATCGTACCAGTTCTGCAACATTATCCCATCCTTATCTGCTATTATTCTCTTGTCACTACTAATGTAAATAAGTAACTTAACTTCAAGCTCAGTTCTAAACTTCTCAGACTTTGAATCCATCATCCGTGAACCTGACAACTAATTCACCTCCTTCCTCACCATGCCTGTTTTTTACGACTTTTAACTTCGCTTTACTACCAATTTCACTAACCTTTTCTAGTTTAACCACAACACTTGGAGCATACTGAATTACGTAACCAGCATAAATCTCTTGATACCAACGCTTAAACTGTTGTCCAGGTTTAGGTTTACGTCTTCTAGCACTCAACGAAACAAGAATACCGTAATCATCAGCATAAGCTAGTAATTTCTTAAGTAGCTCTGTTAAATCACCAGTAAGCTCTCTACTATGACTTAAGAACCTTGACTTATCCTCAAACGAGATTATGTCCTCGAAATACGGGTCATTAACCTTGTCTATTGCAATTAACTTAACATCATTACGTTTCTCTTTTATCGCTCTGAAAACTGCGTGACAAGTACTCAGTAACTCTTGCATACTTCTTACTTTTTCAAGCCATAAATGTTTCTGGATCGCCTGAAAACTGATACCGTTAGCTTCACACAGCTTACGTAGATCACGTAAACTGAATGAACGGTCAGTATTAATGACTACAAACGTTGTCTTATCTGTTAACTTATTGTTATCCTTCAAGTACCTGTATAAAAGAAGAGTAGGAAAATAAGCTGAAAACCTTGTCTTACCTACACCAGCGAAACCGTACCATAGAATAGCCTCACCAATTACAAGCTCAATACCAATATCTTCAAGCTTACTCCACTCTTCCCACAACACTCCTCATCACCTTCGCCCAATCATTCACAATATTCGGTTTAGTCAGAACCGAGAACGCTATAGCATCAAGCCTATTAATTAGTTCAAATCTCTTTCTCAGATACAGCACGTTACTTGTTACATATGTTAAACCCTCGAATACTAATGCATTCGTTATTTTCTCCGCCCCAATTCTCTCTAGGTAATCCCAGAACTTGTGAACAGCATAATTCGGTAGTAATCTCTTGTAATTCAAGTACTTGATAAACATTTCAACATCGGGTTTCTCGTAAACTTTTACTGGATGGTTATGAAGTATGTTCTCGATTTTGTTTCTAGCTCTCACCACGCTATTCTGAACTATTTGTAACGGGTCTTGGTACTTAATTTCATCCCATGTATGTACGAGCCTTATTAATTCGACAGCCTCAAAGAACATGGCAAGATTAGAACACGTTATCGTGTAGATCCCGAACATAGCTTTGAAGGCATGATAGCTATCATTCTTGTTAAAGAAGCTGAACGCTAAATGATTCATTAACGGTAAGTCAATGTTCTTGAAGTATCCACGAATCCAAAGCAACATATCATCAACAAAGTACTCCTGGAACTTCACGGAATCTCCAAACAATCTTGTTATCGCCGTAGCCAACTTCTTGTTATCTAATGGAGTGTAATCAAGCGAAACCGTTTGAATAATCCTGTCCTCGGAATCTACTAGGAATTTAACTACACTGGTTTTCATTCTCTTGAATTTCCCTAACGCTGTTCTAGTGATTGGAAACGGTTCATCCTTAATATAGGCTAAGTACCTATTGTTTCCTAAGTCTTTAATCTGCACACCATCTTTATGCACAACAATTATTCGCATTTACTTCCCCCTCCATTCACCGAGTTTTATCCATTGTTTCTCATCCCTAAGTATTCTGAACATATTCTCCACAAAGACATCTCCGAACCTTGTACCAAAGTACAAGTACACGTTTATTGTAGCCTCGACCAAGCTAACTACTTTCGCTAAATTATATGCTAGTAACGGTTCAAGCTTTACACGTTTAAGCACTTCACGAATCTCTAAAAGCAAATCACCAAGCTTCTTGTATCCTCGATCACTCACCACACCATATTTATGTAGCTCATATAATGAGTATTCAACAGCCGTTATATTGTCATCAAAAATCTCATACAGTTTACTCAACATTTTACATCCCCTCCATAAAGAAAAAAATAGAAAGAAAAAAAGAAAAAGAATTATTGAGTTTTCTCGTAATGTCTAAGCGTGTACTCTAGAATTCCCTGAGTCTCTTTTAGCTTCATTTTAGCTGTAATAACTTTTTTCATTACACGTTCAAACGTTGTTCTAGGTTCTGCTGATCCTATAATCGCTGAAATGAGTATTCCAGCAACCATTAATTTTTCTATGTTGTTTATTAGTTCTTCCGCTTCTTGACAAATTGAGATTAACTGTTTAATGTATTTAACGAGTTCTTCATTACTGATTACGCTTTCACTACTCATTTATTTCTCACCTTGTCTTTTTATTACGTTAATCAGTATTTCGTTATGAAGCAGTAGTGCTGTTAAAAACCCACATAAGTACTCAGCTTCTTCCTCTGAATCTAACGTAAAACCGGTAACCAGTACATATCTTTCTTCCTGCTCATCGTATATGTAAACATTAACTTGTTTTTCTTCAGTACTAACTCTCCAAATCATTTCTTCTTCACCTTTTGATGCATAATATTAAATGGACACCAATTAGAGTAAACACAATAACTACACTCCCATTCGTATCTCGGAACTCGCTTATCATTAAGAAGTCTGTAAATATTGTTATCGTTGTACGTTAATTCCAGCTCGTACTCCTTGACACCATCAGGAGTAACGTAAACAATGATACCATCTGTTAAACCAGTTAACCAGCCATAAACCTGTATCTGCTCTTCGTGATGAAGCAGAGGTAACTCTCCCTTAATACCACGTGCATACTTGATTTCCACTACTACATCATCAATGATAGCATCAATTCTACCCTTAATTAGCACATTCTCAAATAATTTGCTTACTTCAAGTTCAGTCTCCACTTTAGAATCTGGAAAAAGAATTCTGATGAACTCTTGCAAACCAATATGAATAAGCTTACCGATAATAAATGATGGTTTAGTAGTCTCCAAAAACCACAAGTTCTTACGGAACTCTCTCTTTTTTGGGCATTCCGTTAGTTCTGTTACGTATATCTCATTCGGTTTACGCTTCTTAACATGCTCAAGCATATCCTGATGCTCAAATTCAAGCAACTTAGTTACTATCATAACTATTCACCATCGATCAAGCTTTTTCATGTAATCTATAAATTCTCGTAATGTTTCTACGTATTTCCGAACTTCAAAGAAGTATTTTTCAAAACCTGTAAAATTTACACCAAGTTTGTATAATTTATCAATAATGAGTTGAAAACCTCTTTTATCAAGATTTTCAATGTAATCTTTTATGGCTTCAACAACATCGAGTAACTTAGAAATCTCTTCTTTTAGTTTCTCGCTTTCAGCATGGTCATAGAGAATCTCTAGAGCATTATTAATATGTTCCAAGTAATGTGTAAATGCTTCCCAATTATCATCATGATTTACCAACGTGACATTAATTATGTCTGTGATTACACTAAAATACGTTCTCCAAGTAATATATTCGTATTCTCTAATTACTGCAAAATCAATATTACCAAAAACCCAGTAACGCAACCTTCCAGTAAAAACAGTTTTTAACCCAGAAAACGGTATATCTGGTCCTCTCATTGTAGTCATAATATCATATAACAAGTCTTTCTTAGTAATAGGTCTAAAACCAGTTTCAAATAAATAGAACTCCATGACACGACACCTCCAAAAAGAAAAAAATAGAAAAGAGTTAAGTAAAATCTACTCAACTACCTCTACCGTATAGAATCTGTCGTCTCCTTCTCCAGTTGGTGCACGTATCTTAACCTTTAATCCCTCTAGTGAACCGTACTTTCTCTGTAGTAGTAGAATCTTGTATGCTAGTGATTTCTTATGTAACCAGAGAACTTTGATTTCCCCATCATGTTCCACTCTTAGATAAGGTCTCCATGGCTCATTATTCTTGAACCTGATACCTGGCTCTTTCATAAGTATTGTTACAGTTGCTTCTTCCCCACCACGTAGAACTAATGTCGGTAATAAATCTATATCACCGAAGAAAGTGCGATACCATTCTGGTAACTCACTTCCCTTAATTTCTTCGTTTTCTGACATTTCACCCTCACCATTATGGTTCTCAATTTTAACGGGCTCGGTATCGTTATTTACTTTACCGTTTACAGATACTTTTAACTTTACCATGCCAAAACACCCATATAGAAAAAAAGAGAGAAAAAAAGAAAAAATAATTAATTAAACCAATTTACTTAGTTAATCTGGATAAGTGAAATATGTATAATGTACTTGTATCAGTTTCATATACGTATATGCTCTTCTTGGTATAGTCAATTGCTATTACTACTATTGCGTTTCTCTCGTGAGCAAAGTGAACGATTTTAAAAATATGTGACTCAATTAAGTTAAGAGGTAGTAGCTGTATCTGTATCTCAGTCCTATGATCTACAATGTTTACAAAGTCTTTCTCTAGTAGAATTACGTTGGTTTTATGTCTAAAGAATTTAGCAAGTTCACTAAACCATTCCTCAAGCTTATTCACCTAACTCTCCCTCCACTTTACGTTTCGCAATAATCATAGCCTTTAATACGAGATCGTACAAACTGTAATAATCGAAAATCTTGTTCTGCAACCAATTACCGAAAAGCGATGTAAGAAACACTAGAAAATGTTCTGTTCCCACTTCTTCTCCCTTCTCCCATAGTTCACAATGCCAGTTCTTTTCAGCGTGTTCATGTACAACGAAACCGAGAGGTATGTAAACGTTATCCTTGTCTTTTACATACTCTTTAATGTATCTTAGGGCTTTTTCAAGATCCTCAAATATCCAGTCGAACTCACTCATTCTGACCCTCCCTCATTATTGCTTTTAGAATCCCTATTACCGCCACCTCCGGATTTAAAACACCATCCCTAGTTAGTCTCATAATGGCGGACGTTATATGTTCCACAAACACAACCTCTGGAAAATTGCTTCCCGCCAGTAAATCCGATACATGTATTGTATCCTCGTCCTTATCAATTGACAGAATCATTACGTATATAGCGACGTTATCTCTTTCCCTTAATTCTTCGTGCTTAATATCTAAAACTCGCTTAACTTTCTCAAATGCCTCGTCAACGCTTTCTATCTGCTCATACATATTAACCACCATATAACAAGGTTGCAAGTTCAGTAAAAAACCGCATAACTTTCACGTATTTATCATCGAGAACGTTTTGTTCTCTCAATTGAGTGGTCACATCATTCCAAAGAGCTAAAACCCTCAGGGTTTCATCACGGGGCGGTAAGGTTTTCAAAAGCTGAGAAAGTTTATCAAGAAGATAAGCGTGATTAGGACATAGAAACACGGGTTTAACACGTTTCACATAATCATTGCACAAAATACAATAACTTCTACGTTTCTTGCCATTTTTACGCTCTATTGCCAAGAGATACGCTTTTCTGAGACTCAACTTACCTTCGATAATTTTACGTTTTTCTTCATCATCCGTGTATTCCCAAATTGTTAGGTATCTCTCCACCGTTCTTGTACTGATTCCGAGTTCTTTAGCTATTTCTACTGGAGTCTTCTTGTAGTGCTTGGCAAGTATAATTATTTGGTGCATCCTATCAACCACGTTGAACTTGAGTATATTATGAGAGACACTATTCACATATTTAAGTGCTTCCAAGTAATCCATATCCGTAAGCGTTACTTTAACCTTAGTAATCTGTAACAGCTTACATGCTAAATACCTATGTACACCATCAAGAATCTCGTACTTACCATCATGTAACCTGCGAACAAGTAACGGTACTTTCTGACCGTACTTAGCAATACTGTTAGCTAGATTTCTAACATGTTTATCGTTAATCATCCATCTAAAATACAACGGACTAATTATAAGTCTATCAATACTAATATAGAAAGTCTTATTCCTTGTCATCGTAAATCCCGTGTTCATATCCCTTTAACCAAAGATCTAAACAATTACGAACCTCAATGAGAACACTCATACATTCTCCAACCTTCCTTAGTGCTACTGCAATTCTTCTGCTACATCCTTCACTACCAAGTTTAGAGGCAATATACATGGTTTCGTTTAGAAACTTGACAATTTCACGTAACTTGTTCATATGATCAACCGCCTTATCATACAGTTGGTATATTCTTTCTCTAAGCATTTTCCCTCACCAACTAAGAAAAAAATAGAAAAAAGATTAACAGTTACTGAGAAGTTTACCGTTAAGAATATAGGACTTAACAACAGACTTGACATAACCAAGTTTAACAAACGCTAACCGTTTATTGTTACCATGTTTCAAAAAAATATGATCAAATAATAAGTACAAGGCATCATAGATAATATCAGTTCTAGTTTCCCAAAAACCAGTACTCTGTAAAAGCTTTAGAATTTTCTCTAGTAATGGTGAGGTGCGAAACGTGATTATACGGGGCTTGAAACCAGTTAAATTATTGAAATCTTCGTATTTTCTTCTCGATTCTTTTCTCATACCGAGACACCAGAAACATAGCAACTATAACAAATAGTACAAAATACGAGATAACAATTAGTACAAGTAATAGAGCAATAATAATTGTTGCTACAAGATTAGCTAAGTCATGCATCCCAGTAATTACAAGAATATTATAAACAACACTAGCTATACAAACCAAAATTACAATAGCTCCAAGACAAATATAAAACAAGTCATCTAAACTCATATCAGCCCACCGAAAAAATAAAAAAAGAGGAAAAAGGAAAACATAGTTCATTCAATAGAAACCTCGAACTCTTTCTCTTGCGTAATCTCGAAGTACCAAATTTTCACTCGCTTGATAACTAGAATTAACTTACCCTCATATTCAATAACATCCCACTCAAGTTCTCCACGTGCTGGATTGTCTGAAAGATCATGCTCCTGGTTGTACTCTACGATGCTTGAAGCCAATTGCCTCCATACTTCTCTACTTGTAGTTGCATCGAATTCCTCTCCTAATTCGTCCTCTAGCTTCCTTAAAGTTGCGTAAAACCATCTCTTCATTTTCCAAACTAGACCTCGTACACTTGCCGCTGGTTTAAATCGTTGAACCTTTTCCTGTACTTGTGGTTGAGAGTTTTTACTGGAATTCTTGGGAATGTTTACTTTAACGGTCTCGGAATTTCTGTTTCCATAAACACGGTTATATGCCTTACCTCTCCCACTTACCATTAAAACCACCAATACGATTTATTTTTATGCACGGTGCGGTTTCCATAAGAAAAAAACAAGAGAAAAAAGAAAAAAATAGAGTAAAGAGTTAAAGAATTCGTAGTTCTTTTACGCTGTTTTTGATTCTGTAAACAATATTAGTAAAGTAAACTTCTAGTTCTTCACGAACTGTTTTAAACCATTCAAG
>Ga0190309_1000172_pt1 | contig 19789 bp, 16 predicted proteins | sample 48700767_MG_FD_161656 | JGI IMG/M metagenome (GOLD analysis project Ga0190309, IMG submission 161656) | Hydrothermal vent sediment bacterial communities from Southern Trench, Guaymas Basin, Mexico - 4870-07-6-7_MG | ecosystem: Environmental > Aquatic > Marine > Hydrothermal vents > Sediment ... | reverse complement strand
CAATACAATAATAATTTTTTGTTTTTATGTTAATTAAAAAGGGGGCTTTTAAAAGCCCCCTTTTTTTAATTATTCTAATAGGCTTTTTCTTATATTTAAAAGTTATATTCTTTGATTTTGTTTGGGACGATAAAGCGTTAGTTATAAATAATCCTTTAATAAGACCTCCTTTAAGACTCAAAGAAATATTTACCAATACAATATTCTATCCAAAAGTATTAAAGACTCCTTTTTGGAGACCTCTTCAAACTTTAAGTTACTTTTTAGATTATAAAATAGCAGGTCTTAATTCTAAAATTTTCCATTTAACTAACATTATTCTCCATGTTTTGAATTCCATTTTAGTATTTTTGATCATCCAGAATATTTTTTCTAAAAAATTTATATCTTTTTTTACATCTATATTTTTTCTTATACATCCTTTAAATTTAGAATCTGTGTGTTATGTATCAGGAAGAGCAGATTTATTGATGGGATTCTTTATATTAACAGCTTTTTATTTTTTTCTGTTTTATCAAAACACTGATAGATTACTCTTTCTTTTCTTTTCTTTAATATTTTTTTCTTTAGCTTTGCTTTCAAAGGAATCTAGTTTAATATTTCCCATTTGGATTTTTTTGTATTTAAAATTTATAAAAAAAGATGTTTTTAAAAAAGCTTTTAAAAAAGCTATATTCTTTTTTTTAATCTCTTTTTTTTATCTAATTTTAAGGATCTTTGTTTTAAAGATTCCTTCTTCTATAACTTTTCAAAAATTCTATCCTCCTTTAGTAAGATTTCTAACTCTGCCTCAAGTTTTTTTTCAATACTTAATTGTTCTCTTTTTTCCAATACGTCTTCATATGGCAAGGAATGTGATAGTTTTTGAGAAGTTTTGCTTTTTTTTATTATTTCAATGGTTGATAATGCTGTTTATTTTTCTTTTTCTTTTTAAAATTTCTCAAAAATCTTTTTATGCAAAGTTTTCTCTTACTTTCTTTTTTACTTTTTTATTTCCTAATCTACCACCTTTTCCTCAGAATGCTTTTTTAGCAGAACATTTTTTATATTTAGCTCAGATAGGTATATGGGTTATGCTTTCAGTTTTTTTATATTCTAAGAAGTTAAGAAGTATTTTGTTTTTCTATCTTTTGTTTATATTTTTTATTAACTTTAAAACCTCTGATTATTGGAAAGATAATAAAGTGCTTTATGAAAGAATACTTAAACTTTCTCCTAATAGTTTTGCTGTATGTAATAATTTAGGGACAGTGTATTTAGAAGAAGGAGATTTTAAAAAAGCTGATTTTTTATTTAAAAGAGCTTTAAAGATTAATCCTGGTTTTTTAGAAGCAAAACTCAATTTAGCTAGGATTTATTATCTTAAAGGAGATTTAGAAAAAGCTATAAGTATGACTAAAAAAATAATAAAATCAGAACCCTCTTATTACTTAGCTTACCAGTATTTAGGTGCTTTTTATGCAAAAAAGAAAGATTTTGAAAGAGCTGAAAAAGCATTTAAGAAAGCTTTAAAATTAAATCCTAAGAATCCTTTAATTTGGTATGACCTTTACCTTTTTTATAAAGAAAAAGGAGATATTAAGAATGCATATTCTGCTTTAAAGAAAGCAGGCAGTTTAAATAAAGACTATCTTGGTGAGTTTTATTTTTTAAAAAGCAAAGAGTTTTTAGAAAAAGGAAATTTTAAAAAAGCTTTAAATTATGTAAATAAAGCTTTGAGAATAAATAGATTAAATTGTGAGTATTTTAATTTGAAAGGCGTAATATTTAAAAATATGGGTAGGTTTAAAGAAGCAGTTATTTTTTATAAGAAAGCTTTAAGATTAAATCCTAAGAATCCACAGGTTTATAATAATTTAGGAGTACTCTTTGGTCTTTTAAAAAGGGATAAAGAAGCAGAATTCTATTTTAAAAAGTCTTTAGAATTTGATAAAGATAACTTTGAAGCAAATATGAATTTAGGTTTTTTTTATTTAAAAAAAGGAGAAAAAGCTAAAGCAAGATATTATTTTTTAAAAGCAAAGAGAATAAATCCTCAATATTTTTCAAAATTTAAAGATTATTTAAAAGACAACTCAATTATTGATGTAGATTTCTGAAGATGATAAGATAGTGTAAAATGTTAAAGAAACCATATTCTAAAGAAAAGATAGTTTGCTTAAATATAGGAGAAGATTCAATTAAAGGAATAGAAATTGAGACATTACCTCCTCTAAAAGACCTTCCTTTTAGGTTTATTCTTGATAAGTTTTATATCAAAAATTTTAAAGAACTTACTTGTGAAGTTTTAAAAGAATTTTTTCTGAAAGCAAATTTTTCTACCCAAAAAGTAAGAGTATGTTTAGAAAGGATTCATACTCTCACAAGATACATTGAGCTTCCTAAAATGGAGCTTAAAGAATTCAAAAATGCTCTCAAGTTTGAAGTAGAAAAGTGCATCCCTTTTTCTATAGAAGAAGTGTACTTTGATGGAGATATTTTAGAAGAGTATGAGCAAAAAATGAGAGTGATAGTAGCTGTTTGCAAGAAAAAATTAATAGATTCTATTTTAGATCTTTTTAATAAAATAAATATTTTTGTTGAGTTAATAAATTTAGAGAGTTTAGCTTTGATTAATTTTTTTAATTATTTTTTCAAAGCCAACACAGAAGCAGGTTTACTCAATATTGGAGATAAGGTTAGTTCCTTTACTATTTTGAGAGCTCAGATTCCTTTTTTAACGAGAGTCATAGCTTTAGGTAGATACCATTTTCTAAAAGAAGATAATTTTAATTCTTTTGAAAACCTGCTTAGAGAAATTAAACTTACCTTAGATTATTTTGAGACTCAAACTTCAAACTCAGTAAAAAAGATGTTTATAACTGGTGAAGGAGCATATATTAGCAAAATAACAGATTTCTTTACAGAAAATCTAAATATACCTGCAGAAAAGCTTAGTATTGAAAACAAAATAGATTTTAAAGATCCTTCTACAAAATCAAATTTTTTAAAAGAAGAAAATACATTCCATGCATGTTTGGGGTTAGGGGTGTCATGATAATAAAAATAAATCTTTTACCTCCTCATGTAAAAGATTCTCAAAGAAAAATTAAAAAAATTAAATTAAATTTTAAGACTTTAGTTAAAGTACTTTTAATTTTTATAATAATAGAAATTTCTTTAGGAGTCTTAAAAGGAGCAATTAAATTTAAGATAAAGAGAATAAATAAAGAAAGGAAAAGATTAGCTCCTTTATTAGGACAAATTCAATCTATAAACAGAGAGTTAAGAAAAATAGAAGAGAAAATCTCTATTTTAAATAGTGTAAAGAAAAGGAATTTTTGTATATCTCTTTTTTTTGATAAGCTTTTAAAGATTTTGCCCAAAACCATTTGGTTTTCAAAAGTAATTATTACACAAGAGAATATATTTATAGAAGGCAGTTCAGTAAGTTTGGGTAGATTTGATCAGACTTACTATGTGAATGAGCTGGTAGAGAGGATAAGAGATTGTTTTAAAGATATTGTTCAAAATGTAGAATTAAAATCTTTAAGAAAGAGAAATATTTCAAAGACTGAAATTGCAGATTTTTCTATATGGATAAGATTAAAATCAGAAAATTAATATACTTTCTTCTTATAGGAATATTAGGAATAAATATCTTCTTTTTATTTCCTTTTCAGGTGATTACATTCTTTTCTATAAATAAGAAGTTAATAAAGCTTTCAAGAAAATTAAAGGAAGAAAAACTTCAGGTCTCTAGACTCACCAAATACAAAGAAAGTTTAAAATTGCAAAAAGAAAAATATCAAAAAGTTTTAAATAGTAGTATCAGAGAAGAAGAGTTCTCTAAAATTATTAGTATAATCTCACAAAAAGCTAAAAAATTCGGGGTTAGACTCTGTGATTTAGAACCTTTGGAGATCTCTGAAAAGAATAGTTTTGATGGAGGAGAATGTTATCTTAAACCTATTTCTGTTACTGCCTACAGTACTTTCAAATCATTTATGAGATTCTTAAGGTATATAGAAAAATATGAAAAGTTTATAAAGGTTAAAAATTTAGAGATCCTCTCAAACTACTCTGGAGAGTATCCTATCAGGTTTTTATTGGAGGTTTTTGTGATAAAATTTAAAAAAATATGAAGATACTTTTTTATCTTCTTATTTTTTTATTTTTTCAGAATTTTACTTACGCAGATAATTCTGAAAGAGACCCTTTTCTTCCTTTAGTATCTCCTGAAGGTAAACTGATAAACATTTCTTACAAAATCTCTTTTTCAGAGATTAAATTGGAGGCTATCATTTATTCGAAAGATAAACCTTTAGCTATAATAAATGGTAATCTTTATAAAGAAGGTGAAAAGATTGGAGAATACAAGATTGTTAAGATAAATGAAGATAAGGTAGTTTTAAAAAAAGGAAAAGAAGAATTTAATTTGATGTTGTATGAAGAAAAGTTTCAAAACCAAGGAAGGTGATTAAAGATGAAGAAGATCAGTTTTTTATTGGTTTTTTTATTTTTGATTTTTTGTACTTATTCTCAAACTAAACCAGATACAAAAAAGAAAGATTCAGAAAATGAAGTTAGAATAACTTTAAATCTCAAAGATACAGATATTAAAACTTTCTTACAAGCTATAGCTGAAGCAGCCAAAGTCAATATAATCCCAGGTCCTGAAGTAGATGCAAAAGTTACAGCTCGCTTAAAAAACATTCCTTGGAGAAAAGCTTTAAGCGTAGTCTTAAAAGCTTATGGATTTGAATTTGAAGAGATATCACCTGGAGTAATCTATGTTACAACTTTAGAGAAGATGGCTGAGAAAAGAAAACTAGAAAGAGAACTTAAAACTCAAGAACCTTTAGTTACAAAGACCTTTTCTTTAAACTATGCTAAGGTAGATGAGATTTCAGAGCCTATAAAACAGTTGCTAACTCCTAGAGGAAAGATTACTTACGATAAAAGGACCAATACTCTTATAATTACAGATACAAAGAGCAATTTAGAGAGTTTAAAGAATCTGATCAAAAATTTAGATAGAAAAACAAGACAGATTTTAATAGAAGTAAGAATAGAAGAAGCAGATGTCAATCTGACAGAAAAATTGGGTATAAATTGGTCTTTAACAAATGCTAGTATGAATTTACCTAAAGTTGAACATAAATGGCCATTTGGTGGTGGTACAAAGTTTGAAAAAAGATATATAAAAGGTCAATGGCCTACCCCTACACTTACTCATGGAATCATAGACCTTTCTAATGTAAGTGCAATTTTAGATGCTTTAGAAACAGAAGGACATACAAAATTAATAGCCCATCCCAAAGTAGTCACTTTAGAAAATGAACCTGCCAAAATTAAAGTAGTTACAGAATGGCCAATCCCTAATTATTCTTATAATTCAGAGACAGGACAATGGGAGATAACTGGTTTTGAATATAAAGACATAGGTGTAGTCTTAGAAGTTACTCCTCAAATAAATGAAGAAAACATGGTTACTCTAAAAGTTAAACCCGAAGTTACAGAAGAATCTGGTGAAAAAATAGACTTTACAGGAGGAGCTCAATTGCCTATTACTTTAAAAAGAGAAGCTGAATTAAGAGTTAGTATTAAAGATGGACAGACTTTAGTTATAGGTGGTCTTTTAAAGTCTTCTAAAAATATTACAAAAAGTAAATTTCCTTTATTAAGCAAAGTGCCTTTATTAGGATGGTTTTTTTCTCATAAACATGAAAGCAAAAAAGATGTAGACTTATTAATATTCATTACTCCCCACATATTAAAAGAATCATAAAAAAAATTTAATTTTTAAAGTCTAAAATTCCTTGACAGTTTGATAAAAAGGTTTATAAAATTAAATAATAAAATTTTAATAATTAAATATGAATATAAAAAATTTACTCTTAGAAAAAGCAGAAAAGTTTCCTTTAAAACCTTCTATTATTTTTGAAGATAAAACGATAACTTTTAAAGAATTAAAAGAAAGTGTTTTTTTATTTAGTCAATATCTTTTAAATTCAGGTATTAGAAAAGGAGATAAAGTAAGTATTTATCTTCCTAATCTGCCTGAGTACATAATCTCTTATTTAAGTATATGGAATTTAGGAGCAACAGCTGTTCCTTTAGATTTCATGTTTACTCAATCAGAATTAGAAAATATGATTTTGCATTCAGAATCAAAAATTTTAATATGCGAAGAAAAAAAAGGGATAGATTTTGAAGAGTTAAAAAGAAAGACCAATTTAAAGAAAATAATATTTTTAGAAGATTTTAAAAATATAGATAAAAATTTAAAATATAAGAACTCTGTACAACTAAATCCAGAAGATTTAGCTTTAATCTCTTATACTTCAGGAACGACAGGCGTTCCAAAAGGAGTTATGATCCCTTATGAGAATTTAGAAGTCCCTCCTAAAAATGTTGATTATTTTTTGGATATAAGTGAATCTGATATTTGTCTGTGTAGTGTTCCTTTATCTCATGCAGGAGGTTGGGTGTATTTGTTATTGATGCTTTATAAAGGAGTTACAGTAATCTTAATGCAAAGATTTGAGCCTTTAAAGTTTTTAAAAAATATAGAAAAGTACAAAGTAACTATTTTCTGGATAGTCCCTTCTATGTACATAGCTCTTTTAGTTTCAAAAGAAATAAAAAAAATAGATTTAAGTAGTTTAAAATACGCTGTAGTATTTGGAGCTCCTTCAAGTCCACATTTATTGAAAAAATTTCACAAATTTTGTCCTAATGCAAAACTTTTAAATGGATGGGGAATGACTGAAACATCTGCTCCTAATATAGTAACACCTCCTTCTTCAGAGAAAATAGAAAGTGTAGGAAAACCTGTTCCTTGGATAGAGTTAAAGATTGTAGATGAAGATGGAAAAGCTTTAGGACAGAATGAAATAGGAGAGTTGTTAATAAAGGGTAAAGGTTTGTTTAAAGGATATTATAAAAATGAAGAGTTAACAAAAGCTTCTTTTACTTGTGATGGGTTTTTTAAAACAGGTGATTTAGCAAAGGTAGACCAAGAAGGTTTTTATTACATAGTAGGGAGAAAAAAAGAGATGATAAAAGTAGGAGGTGAGATAGTCTTTGAGAATGAGATTGAAAAAGCACTTCTAACTCATCCTAAAGTAAAAGATGTTGCTGTAATAGGTGTTCCAGATACTTTAAGAGGAGAAGTTCCAAAAGCATTTGTAGTTTTAAAAGAGAAAAAGACTTTATCTGAATTTGAATTAAAAGAGTTCTTAAAAAGTAAATTAGCACATTTTAAAATTCCTCATTATATAGAATTCGTGACAGAACTCCCTAAGACAAGATCAGGAAAAATAAATAAGGAACTTCTACGCAGAAAGATTCAATAAGTTTTTATGGAATTAATGAGAGAAGACTTTAAGTATAAGATAGCTAAAACTATCATTCATTTTAGGATTTACATAATATTAGGATTTAGTTTTTTAACATTCTGGTTTCTGTCTTTAGTAAAAGATATAAAATTTGAAACTACTTTAGGAGATTTTTTACCTCAAAAGCATCCTTTTATAAAAGTCCATAATAAATTAACTTGCGTATTTGGAGGCTTAAATCAGGTGAGCATTGCTTTAAAAGTAAAAAGAGGAGATATCTTTAACAAAGATTTTTTAGAAAAGGTCATTAATATTACACAGGATCTATATTTAACAGATGGGGTAAATATCTCAAGGATAAGATCTTTGGCTTCTAGAAATACAAAGTATGTAAGAGTTACTTCAGAAGGGTTTTTTTCAGAAAGATTGTTGAGGGTGCTACCTTCTACTCAAAAAGAGTTATCTGAATTTAAAAAGAAAGTTTTGAGTAACCCTAACATCTTAAAGATGGTTTCAAAAGATTTAAAGAGCACTTTAATTCAAGTAGATTTTAATCCAGATGTAAAGACTTCATACGTCTTTAAAGTTTTACAAGATTTAAAAAAGAAGTATGAAGATGAGAATACAAAAATCTATATAGCAGGCTTTCCTGTTTTAGAAGGTTGGATGAATTTTTATTTGCCTAAGATGGTAAGACTTCTTTTTGTGAGTATAGGAGTAATAGCTGTGATCTTATATCTTACATTTAGATCTAAAAGAGGAGTAATTCTTCCACTTTTGGATTCTTGTATGGCTACTATTTGGGGAATAGGAGTAATGAAGGTTTTAGGTTTAAAGTTAAACCCTTCTACGATTTTGGTCCCCTTTATAGTACTCTCTTTAGGAATAAGCCATTCAGTACACACTTTAAAGAGATATTATGAAGAAATGAAAGACCCTCAAACCAAATCCAAGAGAGCAGTTATTAACACTGTAAGTAGTTTGCTTTTGCCAGGTTTAGGATGTGTATTAACAGATGGTTTTGGATTTTTATCTTTATTGTTAGTGCCTATTCCTGCTATTAGGAGTATGGCTTTAGCTTCTGGAGTAGGGATTATAGCAAATTTTTTCACTTCTTTTATGTTTACTCCTTCTATTTTGTCTTTTTTACATAGACCTAAGATTTTAGAGATAAAGAAAGAAGAGGCTCACATTTGGGTAGATAAATTCTTAAAAAAATTAAGTATATTTTCCATGAATAAGAGAGCATCAAGATTTTTAATAATCTGTTGTATAAGTTTAATATTAATTTCTTTAACACAGATAACTAAAATAACTGTAGGAGACAATTCAGAAGGAACTTCTTTATTGAGTCCTAACACTCCTTACAATATCTCAGAAAAGTTCATAAATACTCATTTTGGAGGTACTAACTCCTATTACATTCTAATAAGTTCTAAAGATCAAATACTTTCTTCAAAAAATTTGAAAGAAATAGATGCTTTACAAAATTACTTATTAAAAAGAGTAAGATCTGCAGGTTCTGCAGATTCTGTAGCTAACGTTATAAAAGCTTTAAATATGATTATTTTTGGAGGCAATAAAAAACATTTTTCTATCCCTGAAGATGACAAGACTATAGCTGAGTATTGGTTTTTGTATACTATCTCAGGTTTTCCAGGAGATTTTGATCACCTAATTACCAGAGATAAAAAAATAGCAAATATAAAGATAGATTTAAAGGATCATAAAACTTCTACAGTAAATAAGATAGTTAAAGAAACTGAAAATTGGTTAAAAACCTATAAAAAATCTAAGGATTTAAATTTTGAATATGCAGGTGGAGATATAGGTATTTTATATGCAATAAATGACATAATAAAAAAGACTTTACTTCCTAATTTTTTATTCATCCTTTTTTTGATATTTTTGTATGTAAGTTTAATCTATAGATCTCTTGTTGCAGGCACATTTTTAATAATCCCTTTGATTTTCAGCTCTTTGATAGTATTTTGTGTATTTGGTTTTTTAAATATGAGTTTAACTACAGAGACTCTGCCTTTGGTCTCTTTAAGCTGTGGGTTAGGAATAAATTATGGGATATATATCATAGATAGATTATATCAAGAGATAAGGAATAAAAAGACTACTTATAAAAATATCTTGTATGAGACTCTCATTACTTCAGGAAAAGCTGTATTCTTTAGTGGTTTCATAGTCTCAATAGGTGTATTTATGTGGGTATTCTCTGAGATTTTACTTCAAAGTAAGTTGGGTTTGAACCTTTGTATAAGTTTACTTTTAAATATGATAATAAGTTTAGTACTTTTGCCATATTTGGCATGGCAGATAAAACCAGCTTTTTTATTTAGAAGAATTAAAAAGAGGATTAAAAGGAGGTGCTAAAGATGAAAAGAGGATTACTTATTTCAATTTTATACTTAGGATTAATTTCGATAACCTTTTCACAAGATTTAGAATACCACAAGCTTTATTCTCTTACTGATGGTATGACAGCAGAGCAGATAATGAAGATAATGTACCATAACAAATATTCTTTGTTTGCTAAAGATATTACTTTTAAGGGAGAGGTAATCTATATTGATAGTCCTACTTTTCAAAGAAAGAGAAAGTATAAAAAAAGTCGTATTATCTTAGGAAAAGATGGTTTTTCTTATAAGGAACTCACAGTAATAACCTATCCTACAGAAGTAAAAGGTTTAGCAGTTTTGGTATGGAGTTATATATCTCCTCAGAAAGATCAACAGGTCTGGTTGTGGTTACCTTCTTTAAAGAAAGTCAGAAAAATCTCAGCTTCACAAGATGATGATTCTTTTATGGGTTCAGATTTCACAGTAGAAGAGGTCTCTACCAGAAGATTTGAAGATGAGACTTACAGATTAATAGGAGAAAAAGTATTCAGTGGTTATGAGTTTGATTATATGAAGAAGACTATTTTTAAAGGTAGAAGATGTTATGTAATAGAAGCGAAACCCAAAAAAAAGAACTGGTATTATGCAAAGAGGATAGTATGGATAGATAAGGAGATTGGAGGAAATATTTATGAAGAGTATTTTGATAAAAAAGGTAGGCTCTTTAAAAAAATATTTAGATATTGGAAATTAATAGATGTGAATGGTAAAAAGTATCCCACTCAGATAGCTTTAGAGGTAAAAGACTTAAGGACTAATCATAAAACAATAATTTTAATGGAAGATATAAAATATGACCAAAATATAAAAGAAGAATATTTCACAGTAAAGACCTTAATGCGTCAAAGATGGTAAGATATAAAAATTTTTTAAAAAAGGAGGCTAAATTATGCGTAAGATAGTAATTTTATTTATTTCTCTTTTATTAGAAAACTTTGCATATCCTTTTGAAATTAAAAATGAAAATTTTGAATATGCAGGTTTTTTAAAAACAGAAGTTTGGCTTAAGATTAACAACGATAATCAACATCTTTTTCTTTCTTCTTTTAAAAATACTTTTGATTTAGAAACAGAATATAAAATCTCTGAGAATTGGGTGTTTTTTACGCATTTAAGGTATTATTATGATTTTGCATATGATATAAGAAACAGAGAAAATTTTGATAGAAATCAAAGTATTTCAGGTCATACCCCACGTACACATTGGTTAAGAGATTGTTATTTGGATTTTAATTCTGATAAATTAGATTTGAGATTGGGAAAGCAACAAGTAGTTTGGGGGCAGACAGACATCCCTATTTTAGATAGAGTTATGCCTTTAGATTTAAGTTGGTGGTGGCTAAGAGATTTAGAAGAGATAAGGATCCCTTTATGGATGATAAAGGCAGAGTATTTAACATCACTTAACTCTACTTTACAAGTTTTAATAATCCCTGATTTTGAAGCTAATAGATCTGCACCAGCATATGATACTTTTTCTTTTAGGTCTGTAAATGCTTTTTATGATTTTAAAAATTTGATGAAAAGTTTGGGAGGCAATGTGATTGTAAAAAATTATTCTGTGCCAAAAAAATTTAAAAATTCTACATTTGGTGTAAGATGGAGATCGATTATACCTGGCTTTGATTTAGAATATACTTTTAATTATCTATATGGATACACTTATTCAGCTTATACTTATTTTGAAGGAGTCAAAAACATAAAAGGTATATTTGGTGCTTTACCTATAGCTGATTATTATTATTCAAGAAGACATAAAAGGTATCAACTTTTTGGATTTTCTTTTGCTAAAAGTTTTGTTGAAGCTGGAATATTGAAAGGATTAACTTTAAAAGGAGAGTTTTGTTTTATACATAAAGAACCTGCTTACTATGGAATCTCAGGTTCTCGTGTGATTACTGAGAATACAGACAAATACAATTGGGGTTTAGCTTTAGAAAGGTATATTTTTACTAATTGGTTAGTAAATTTACAGCTCTTGCAATTTAGAACAAAAGACTTTACAAAACAAGGTTATAAACTCTTAGATACGGCTACTTATGGAATACAAGACAAATATGAGAATTACTTAATACTTAAAGTTATGACAGATTTTATGCATGAAAGATTAAAACCAGAACTTTTAATACTCTGGCAGGACGATAACTCTGGAAGAATAGTTTCAAAAGTTAAATACGAATTAAGAGAAAATATCTGGTTAAAGTTAGGTGTAGCGCATTTTTTTGGTGAGCTCGACACTCCTAATGGAGAGTTTAGAAATAAAGACCAGCTATTCTTTGAGGTAAAGTATACTTTTTAAAACTTACAATTGACAAGAATTTTTTGAAATATTACAATAAAAATTAAATGCTCAGGTTTTTTAGAAGAAGTATTTTTATATTATTACTTTTATTCTTTAGTGGAGTTAGTTTTTCTCACCCTAAGACCACACGTTCCCTTATAATCAAAAAAACCTTAGATGAATGGGAATTAAGATTGGGTTTAAAGACAGGTTACTTAGATGGAGAAATGAATTATGTGATTAAACCTGCTCCATATAAAAGTAAATTAGATTTTCCTTTAGGAAATTGGCTGTACGGAGGAGAGATTTTAATAGGTAGAAAACCTTTATATCTTGGTTTCGAGTTTTATAAAGAAATATGGCAGACTGCTTCAGGAGATATGGAAGATAAAGATTGGTTTTTAGGGAATCTTTTTTCTTATACTAAGTCAGATAGTGAAGTTAAACTTAAAATACAGAACGTTTATCTTAAATTCTGTATTTGGGAAGGGAAGAATTTTTGGAAAGGGATTTCAGAAGATAAATATCAAAGACTTTTCTTTTTAGCAGGTTATCTTTATGAAAGATTTAAATACAGAATATTAGGAATAAGAAATGTCTTAGCAGGAGGAAGTTCATATGAAGGAAAAGAAGTCTTAGCTTATAAAGCTGAGTATACAGTACCCTATATAGGAATAGAAGGTGAGTGTATTTATGAGATAGATAATTATTCTTTATCAAAATTTTTTAAAAATCTGGGAATATCAGGCTATATTGCAGGTTCTCCTTACACTAAAGCAAAGCATAGAGATGATCACATATTGAGAAATAAGTTAAGCCATGGAGATTGCGATGGATGGGCTGTTTTGGCAGGTTTAAAGATTTTTATAAAGACTAACAAAAATTGGGAGATCAATTTTGGTTTAGATTATCTTAATATAGAGACAGATGGCAAACAATCACAATACTGGTATGGAGATGACCCTCTCACCGCTTATGATGATACAGGCACTTGTATAGATGGTATTGATTTGGAAATAAAACAGCATTATAAATTTTACTGGATGAGTTTAGTTTACAGATTCTAAATAATTCATTTGAATTTAAATAATTTTAAACTTTGCCTTTCAATCTTAATCTTTATATTCCTCTTAAATTGTGCTTCTCAAATAGCAAACTTAGATTCTAAAGGTCAAAATATAATTTGTTTTGGTGATAGTATTACTTCAGGAGAAGGAGTAGGAATAAGAGATTCCTATCCTTCAATTTTATCTAAACTTTTGAAAAGAAAAGTAATAAATGCAGGAAGACCAGGTGATACTACCCAAACTGCTTTGAAAAGATTAGACTCAGATGTTTTAAGTAAAGACCCCTATCTGGTAATTATAGAGCTTGGAGGAAATGATTTTTTACAAAAAGTGCCTTTAGAAAAAACTCTTTCTAATATTGAAAAAATTGTAAAAAAGATTATAGAAAAAGGAGCAATAGTAGTCTTGTGTGATATAAGCTCAGGTTTTCTTTTATCTGAATATAGAAAAGGATACAAAAAAATTGCACGCAAATATAAAGCTATTTTTATACCAGAATTATTAAAAGGGATAATAGAAAATCCTTATTTAAAATCTGATTTTATACATCCTAATAAAGAAGGTCATAAAAAAATAGCTTACCGTATCTATGAAACTTTAAAAGAATACAATTTATTTTCAAAATAAAAATTTAGGGTTTATTATATTTTCTTAAAGCTTTTAAAAGATAGGAAAAATCTTTAGGTAGAGGAGCAACCAGCTTTAGGGTTTCTTTTTTAAAAGGATGAAAAAATTCTAAGCTTAAAGCATGTAAAGTTAATCTGGAAATAATTGGTTTTTCTTCTCCTTTCTTTTTATAGTTCTTTTTTATTTGAGATAAATATATAGGTTCTTTATTTGCATAAAGAGGGTCTATAGCTAAAGGATGATTTATGTATTTTAAATGCAATCTTATTTGATGTCTTTTTCCTGTTATAGGAGTTATTTCTAAAAGTGTATAGTCTTTAAATCTTTCTAATACCTTGTATTTAGTCTCAGCAGGCTCTCCAAATTTTGATAATTTCATCCTTAAGAAACTTTTTTTATCTTCACAAATAGGTTTCTTAATGATGCCTGTATCTTTTTCTACTCTACCTTTTACTATTCCTAAATAGATTTTACTAACTTCTCTATTTTCAAAAGCTTTGTTTAAAAATTTATGCATGGTTTTATCCTTAGAAAACAAAATTACTCCTGAAGTATCTTTATCTAATCGGTGAGTTACAAATAATCTTTTATTTATTTTTTCTTCTAATATTCCTAATAGAGTCTCTTTTTTAGGGGTAAAACTGTTAGGGATCGTAGTTAACTTAGCAGGCTTATTTACACAGATGATAAATTCATCTTCATATAAGATTGGGATTTCCATTTTTAAGATGCCGGAGGAGGGATTTGAACCCTCACCCCCTTTGAAAGGGGAGCAGATTTTGAGTCTGCCGCGTCTGCCAGTTCCGCCACTCCGGCTTCTTAAAGATTAAGGAATCTTTTGAAGACAAGTGGAGCTGGAGGGACTTGAACCCTCGACCCCCAGACTGCCAGCCTGGTGCTCTCCCAGCTGAGCTACAGCCCCACTTTTTCTAAAAAGAACTTCTAAAAAGTATATATTAGCAAAAATTTTGTGTCAAGTTGACAACAAAAAATTAAAAGAATAAAATACTGAAATTTTAACTAAAATGAAGTTAGGTATGCAAATCTCTATTCAAGGAGGTTTAGATAAGGTAATAGACAGAGCTTTAGAATTAGGTTGTAATTGTATACAATTCTTTCCTAGAAATCCTAGAGAATGGAAGAGAAAGAAATTGAATAAAAAAGAGGTAGAGTTATTTAAAAAGAAGTTAAAAGATACTAATATTAGTCCTGTAGTAATTCACGCACCTTATACTTGTAATTTAGCTTCTCCAAAAAAAAAGTTATACAGAGATTCTGTTAAAGCTTTTATGAGAGATGTTCAAGATGCAGATATATTAGGTGCAGATTTTTTTGTTTTTCATATGGGTTCTCATTCAAAGACTTCAGAAAAAGAGGGTTTAGATAGAGTGACAGAAGCTTTAAAGACTGTATTTGAAAAATTGAAGCCTCGTTGTACAATTTTATTAGAAAATACTTCAGGTAGTGGAAGTTGGTTAGGTTATACTTTTTGGCATCATAATTATATTTTAAAAAAATTAAAATGGAACAAAAAAATAGGAGTGTGTTTAGATACTTGTCATAGTTTTTGTGCAGGATATGATATCTCTACAGAGGAGGGTTTAGAGAATCTATTAGAAGAAATAGATAAAACTGTGGGTTTAGAAAGATTAAAATTAATTCATTTAAATGATTCAAAAGACAAACTTGGTTCAAAAAAAGATAGGCACTTTCATATAGGAGAAGGATTCATTGGTTTGGAGGCTTTTAAGAGAATAGTAAATCACCCAAAATTGAGAGATCTGCCATTTATTTTAGAGACACCCAATAAAAACCCTTCTGATGATCCTAAGAATTTAATGATTGTAAAGAGTATTAGAATTGAAAACTAAAAGGAGGCAAAAAATGAGTTACCCTTTCAAGGAGATAGAAAAAAAATGGCAAAAAAAATGGGAGGAATCCAAGTTATTTAAATGTGACTTAGATGATACTACTAAACCTAAATTTTATTGTTTGGTTATGTTTCCTTATCCTTCTTCAGAACTCCATGTAGGGCATGCCAGAAACTATGTATTAGGAGATGCTGTAGCTCGTTATAAATTAATGCGAGGGTTTAATGTGTTGAATCCTATGGGCTGGGATGCTTTTGGGTTGCCAGCTGAAAACCAAGCTATTAAACACAATATCCATCCAAAGACATGGACTTTTAATAATATAAAAAGAATAAAAGAACAACTTAAAAACTGGGGAGTAGTTTACGATTGGGATAGAGAAATAGCGACCTGCGAACCTGATTATTACAAATGGACTCAATGGTTATTTTTGAAGCTTTTTGAGAAGGGTTTAGCTTATAAGAAAAAAGCTCCTGTTAATTGGTGTCCAAAATGTAAAACAGTATTAGCAAATGAGCAGGTAATAGATGGAAAATGTGAAAGATGTTCTACAGAAGTAGAATGGAGAGAGTTAGAACAATGGTTCTTTAAGATAACTTATTATCAAGATAGGTTATTAGAAGATTTAGAGATGTTAAAAGGGTGGCCTGAAAAAGTAAAGATAATGCAAAGAAACTGGATAGGAAAATCCTGGGGAGCTGAGATAAAGTTTAAAGTTAAAGGGAAAGATATTGACATTGTATGTTTTACTACAAGACCTGATACTTTATTTGGAGCAAGTTTTTTAGTTTTAGCTCCTGAACACCCTTTAATTAAAGATTTAATTTCAGATTCTAAAAATTTTTCTGAGCTAAAAAGTGCTATAGAGAGATTAAGAAAGCAACCTAAATTCATAAGATATCTAAAAGACGTTGAGAAAGAAGGAGTTTTTTTAGAAAAATTTGCTATAAATCCAGTAAACAATAAAGAAATACCCATATTTGTATCGAATTACGTTCTAACTGAATATGGAACAGGAGCAGTTTTTGGGTGCCCAGCTCATGACCAGAGAGATTTTGAATTCGCTAAAAAATACAACTTAGAAATAATAGAAGTTATTAGACCTTTAGAAGGTCAAAGTCCTTTACCTTTTAAAGCTTATGAAGGAGAAGGAGTTTTAGTGAATTCAGATAGATTTACAGGTTTAGATTCACAAAGAGCAAAAAAAGAGATAGTAAAATTTTTAGAAGAAAAAGGCTTAGCTAAAGAAAGCTTTCAATATAAATTAAAAGATTGGTTAATTTCCAGACAAAGATACTGGGGGGCACCTATCCCTATTATCTACTGTGAGAAATGCGGGATAGTCCCTGTCCCAGAAAAAGATTTACCAGTTTTATTACCTCCTGTTAAAGAATTTAAACCCACAGGTGAAAGTCCTTTAAAGTATGTAAAAGAGTTCGTTGAGACTAAATGTCCAAAATGTAAAGGACCTGCAAAAAGAGAAACCGATACCATGGATACTTTTGTAGATTCAGCTTGGTATTATTTAAGATATCTATCTCCTAATTTAGGATCAGCTCCATTCGATGTAGAGAAAGTGAATAAATGGTTACCTGTCGATCAATACATAGGAGGAGTAGAACACGCAGTTTTACATCTTCTTTATTCAAGATTTATAACTAAGTTTTTGTATGATTTGGGATTAGTAAATTTTAAAGAACCTTTTATGAATCTTTTTACACAAGGTATGATAATAAAAGATGGAGTTAAGATGTCAAAATCTAAAGGAAATGTAGTTTCACCTGATTTTATAATAGAAAATTATGGAGCTGACACCATGAGACTTTATATTCTGTTTATGGGTCCTCCTGAAAAGGATGCAGAATGGCAGGATAAAGGTCTACAAGGATGTTTTAGATTTCTGAACAGATTCTGGAATTTAATAGAAGAAGCAAGACAAAAGAAGTTAATTGAGAATGTAAAAAAAGAATTTGATTTGAATTCTGAGAGCTCAAAGATATTATGGAAAAAGCTAAACTACACTATAAAAGAAGTAACTCAAAATTTAGAGAATAATTTCAGATTTAATACAGCAATAGCTAAAATAATGGAATTAGTAAACACTATATATCAAGTAAAGGATTCTCAAGATTTAGATAAAAATCTTTATGTTGAAGTATTAAAGAAACTCAGTTTGTTATTAGCTTGTTTTGCTCCTCACATTGCAGAAGAAGCTTGGTCTATTTTAGGAGGAAAAGAATCTGTATTTAAACAAAAATGGCCTTCTTATTCAGAAGAGATTCTAGAAGAATCTGAAATTGAATATGCAGTTTTAGTAAATGGAAGAGTAAAATCTCACATAAAGATAAATAAAAATTTAAATTCTGAAGAGATAAAAAAGATAGCTTTAGAAGACCCCAAAATCAAAAAGATTTTAGGAGAAAAAGTTCCTAAAAAAATAATTTTGGTACCTCAAAAACTCATTAATATCGTAATTTAGTGATTTTTAAGATTTCTTACCAGGAAAGAAAAGCTCTTCTTATTTTGGTTTGTATAATTTCAGTAGGAGTAGCTTTTAAATTTATAAAGAAAAAAGTCAGATTTGCTCAGATAGAACAAAAGTTTTTTCAAAAATGCATTAATGTAAACAAAGCAGATTTTAAAGAGCTGGTGACTTTACCTTTTATAGGAGAAAAAATAGCCAAAGAAATAATAAAAGAAAGGCAGAAAAAGCCATTTAATTCTTTAGAAGATTTATTAAGAGTAAAAGGGATAGGTAATAAAAAATTAGAGAAGATAAAAAGATTCATTTGTTTTGATTAAGTTTTTAGCTCCTTTATTTTTTATCTTTTTTTCTATAGGAATTTTTTTGAGTAAATTTTTTTCTTTTAGTTTTTTATTTTTTTCTCTACTGCTTTTTATAATTCTTTTGTATTTCTTTTTAAAATTTAAAAGGTTATTTTTATTCGACATTTTTTCACTTTTAGTTTTTTTAATTTTAGGGGCTCTTTTGTACAGAATAAATATTTTTTGTTCATCTGCCCACATAAAAAATTTTTTAAAAGAAAAAGAAGTAATTTTTCTTAAAGGCATTGTAAATTCAGATCCCAAAAAGTATTCTAAAAATTTTACTGAATTTTTGATAATACCTTTGGTGTTAGAAAAAGAAAATAAAATAATCAAAAAAATAGAAGGAAATATAAAAGCATTTTATTGGGGAAATTTAGATTTAAATTATGGAGATCTTTTAATATTAAAAGCAAAGATTAAAAAAGATAACCTCTGTATAATCTGGCTAAAGAAAATAGGTAGATTCTTTCTTAATCCTTTAAAGTATGCTTCTTATAGATTAAGAAAAATTATAGAAAAAACTTTTCAAAAAGAGTTTCCTTCACAAATTTCAGGATTTTTAAATTCTGTTCTCATTGGTAAAAGAGAGTATCTATCAAAAAAAGAGCTAATCATTTTTAAAAATACAGGGACTATGCATCTTTTGGCTATTAGTGGTTTGCATGTAGGAGTATTTACAGGTATTTTAAATTTTATTTTGAAATTTTTTGGATTAAAGAAAAAATTTAGATATTTTTTTCTTTTGCTTTCTCTCCCCTTTTATGCTGTTTTGACTGGTTTAAATCCACCTGTATTGAGAGCATGTATTCTGGTATTTTTTTGGATAATCAGTTTTTTCTTAAATAGACCGCAGGATTTAATTAATAATTTATTTATTTCAGCATTGTTACTTTTATTTTTTAAACCTGAACTCCTTTTTAACATAAGTTTTCAGTTTTCCTATATATGCACTTTTTTTATAATCCTTTTTTTAAATACTATTAAATTTAAACCTCCTCTTCTTTATCTTAAAAATCTATCTTTAATCTCTATTGTAGCTTTTTTGAGTACTCTGCCTTTAGTTTCATTTTATTTTGGTATAATCCCTTTTGTAGGAATAATAGCTAATATATTTTTGACACCTATTTTATTTTTGGTAATGTCATTAAGCTTTTTATTTTTGTTTTTACAAATTTTCAAATTAGGATTCATTATAAAAGATTCTCTTTTATTTTTGGTAGAGCTCTTTAGATTAATTAACTTTTTTTTATTTAAGATAGGTGGTAAGATAGATTTTAAATTTTCAATTTTAGGAGTAGTTTTCTATTATTCTTTATTTTTAGGGATGATATTTATTTTTAAGTATTCTAGAAGAAAACAAGATACTCCTTTAATTTTACCT
>Ga0190309_1000171_pt1 | contig 20103 bp, 14 predicted proteins | sample 48700767_MG_FD_161656 | JGI IMG/M metagenome (GOLD analysis project Ga0190309, IMG submission 161656) | Hydrothermal vent sediment bacterial communities from Southern Trench, Guaymas Basin, Mexico - 4870-07-6-7_MG | ecosystem: Environmental > Aquatic > Marine > Hydrothermal vents > Sediment ... | reverse complement strand
AATATTTTGTGTTTCTATGGACTTAATTTTTAGGATTTCTATTGGTTTTTCTGCATTTGGTGGAGATATATCTTTTCTAAGCCTTCCTTTAAATGCCACCCATATGTTATTTTGTTGAAACTTTGCCGGCAGGTTTATTGGATAGTAACTCTCGTTCTTTGTTAGGATTGCATAATGTGATTCTGGAGGTACCCCAATCCATGTAACTACGCCAACACCATAGATTGTTATTTCTTCCTTAATTTCTTTAAATGTACTAACGAGCTCTTTGGTTAGGTTTTTCAGCGAATTTATATGTTTTTTAAGCGAGAGAATATCGTTTAAATAAATTCTGTCTGGATTCATCTCCTCCAGAAGATCTAAAGTGCTGTTTATCTCACTTTCAAAGGAAGCCAGATTATTTTCAAGCTTATTTGTCAAATTGCTTAGGATATAATATTTTGTTTTCCATTCCTCGCTGATATTTTCAAGTTTTTCTATTCTGGTGGAGAGAGCTAAAAATCTCCCGTGAAGGGATTTCAGCAGATTGCAAATATTTTCGTTTCTGCAGCTTTTGCAGGAGAAGATACTGCAGCTTTTGCTCTTGGCAAGCTCTTTTATCGTTTCATAAGTTTCAAACTCCGGTGCAAGAGCATCATAAACTTTAAACCTCCCGAAAGAAAGAACCTTTGCATTATTTCCCATCCAGCCACCATGCAAAGGATAAACAAAGATTATTGGAAGTTTAAATTCCTTCCTTTTTTGAGAAAAGAAACCATCTGCTATTTCCAAAAATTCTGCTTGTTCGACTTTATTCAAATACTGGGAAAAAATCCCTAAAGGTTGGTCCTGCCATCTAACTGCTGCCTCATCCATAAAAACCAAAATAGGCGTATCATTGCCGAGATATTTTTGGGCTTTGGCGAAAAAAGCGTTCCATCTTTCCTCAGATAGACTTTTGCTTTCAACCTCTTTTTCCCAAACCATATTCACAACAAAGTCAAAATCCGGAATCGGATATGCGAGGTTGCCTTTTCTATCCTTTATCTCGAGGAAATTAGTCCATCCTCCAACATAGACATATTTTCCTTTCTTCTTTGCATATTTGTGGATTTCATCTATCTGCTTTAAAGCTGCTTCATAAGCTTCTCTAACTGCTGGATGGTAAGGATCTTTGGTTAATTCATAGAACATTCTTGCTTGAGCGAAAAGCATATCAATCCAAATGGCATCTGCCCCAGAATCTATCATTTTCTTTGCCCAGGAAAGCTGTAATTCTTGAAATTCAGGGTTGGTTATGTCGGGATAATATGCATAGGCTTTTTGCCAATCGTAATCGGAAGGAGAATCCCAATCAGAAGGGAAAAAGCCAAGTAATTTTCCCCTGTTAAACTGGAATTCCTTCTTGGTTAATGGTTCTCCTGTTTTTGGATTTATAATATTCCATTTTGCCGAGTCTAAAGCCATTTCCCAGAGCTCGCTTTTTGTATACCTTCTGCCCGTTATCGGATTGTATTCATTAACATCGATTCTTTCTGTAGGAATTCCAGCAGAAATTATAATAGAAGGCAGTTCTTTCTTAATTTTATTTGCTGATTCTTCAAATTTCTTGTAGCTATATCCTGTGACTTCGCAAGTCTTTCTTTGATTTAAAGCTAGATTATCGCAAGTTTCGGGAATAACTTTATACTTCCAGAATGCTCTGAAAATGAAATTTGTATTTGTTTCTTTTAAATGTGTGATAACATCATCTAAGGTTCTGTTAAAGGCTTTGTAATCCGTTATGGTTTGGTACCAGACTGCAACTTTAACCTTTGAAAGATTTTCTTCAGAAAAAGGATTTTGAGCATGCGCGGGGTTAATTCCCGTTAGCAGAAATATTAGAAAAACCCCAAACCAAAATATTTTGCCTTTCATTTTCCAATTTCTTCCAACTCTTTAGTAATATTCTCAATCTCACCTAATAATGATTTTACAGTTTCTTCCTGTTCTTCTTTTGAGGTGTTTATATTAGGCGCTTCTTCTTTTTCTTTTTCGGGCCTTTTGATCTCTGAAATATTTTGAGAGGGGCATTTACATTTTCCGTTATCGCAATACGGATTTGGGCAATTTAGGAATGTGCAATCAGCGTCTGTTTGGCATTCTTGAATTTTTTTAATCTCCAAAATTTCAACCGGCTTTCCCCACATTTGAATTGCAGCGCTTTTTTTGGGTTTGGCTTTAAACCAAACTTTTAAACCATCCTTTTTAAACTCAGCCGGCAAGTTTAAAGGCAGATATTTTTCTCCTTTATCTGTTTCAATTCCGTAAAATCCTCCTTCCAGAGGAATGTATTTTATACTTCCTGTTGCGGAAATTATTTCACCTTTTCCAAAAAACTTCCAGCCTATAAAAATGGAAGCAAGTAAAACTGCCAGAATTCCGGCAATAATAAATGCACTTTTCATAATCTTTAATTAATTTATTTAAATCAACTACCTTCAAACCTCGTAAATTCCCCTATTCCCATAACATCCCCAACTTTTATTGTTTCTCCTTTAAATTTTATTTCACCTTCCCAGGAAATAAACGCTCTTCCCCATGTTCTTCTTCCTTCTGGGTCCCACCAGGTTCCTTCAACTCTTCCCCATCCTTTTGGAGGCCAGTACTCGATTACCTTTCCTTTCAAATCCACGTTTCCCTTCTCAAAGCTTCCCTTCAATTCAAAACTTGAAGGTTGAAGCTTTTCACCAAAACTTTTTAAAGTAAAATTGTTGAAAGGATAACTCTCATTGAAAATGTAATTTATCCTCCCTTGATGCTGAAATTTTGGAAAATTAACTGGAGTTGGATTTTTTGAATCGCAAAGAGTAATTATAAAATCATCATCAAATATTCCCATACAAGAAAACTCAACTACACCTCCTCTTGCAGGACAAAGAGCTTCTCTACAATACTCTCCCTGATATTCTTGCTGGGCATAGTAAGCGATATGGGTTGCTCTATCAAACAAAAAGTAGCCTGAAAATTCCCTTTCTTTCTTTTTAGGAAGTTTTACCGTACCTTCAAATTTTCCCACAACCCAAAAACCTCCCCAAGCATCGATATCTTTTGTTCCGCTGTAAGCTCCGTGAACAATATAAGGTCCTTCCTGAGGCCCCATCCAGAAAGGCACACCTATAGCTTCAGCTTTGATTTCCACCTTTAACCCATTTTCATCAGGCGGAATAATTTCATGATACCAGGTTTGATTCTTCTCATCGTAAGACAAAATTTCCTTATAACCCTTGGTTCCATAAACCAACACTGTCGGATAGGGATATCCTTCTGCTCCATTCTCATAATAATACATTCCACCTTTAAACACAGGAACATTTCTTAGGTATTCTCCGTTAACATTTATTCTCGGGGCAAAACCGCCTTCAAATGGCAATCTTCCCTGATAAAATAGAATATCTCCTTCCTTACTTTCTCCGATGGCAACAAAGATAAAACAGCTTTGCTGCCAAGGATAACCAGGGATGTATCTTAGAAGATTGTTTCCCTCTAAATTGTAGGTAATGCCAATCGGAACCCAATCTTTTACTGAGGGAATTTTGTCAATAAAAGTGTTTGGGTTCTCTGTAATATTCCACCCCCTCTCTGGAGTTTCAGGCAATGAAAAATCTATTTTCTCCGCTTTTTCTAAAGCTAGAAAAGCCTTATCAAGGTATTCCTTTGCCTTTTTATAATCTCCTTCAAGATATGCTTTTCTTGCTTCCTTAATCCACCAGGCAGCCTCTCTCAGGTCATAACCTTGATTTTTCTTCTCGAGATATTCTTTTTTGAATTCCAGATATTCTTGTTTTATGCCTTTATGGGTTGTCTCGCGAGTTTCTTTTAAAAATAATATTCCGAAAACTAAAGTCAACACTATCAAGCAAAGGATTACAGCTGCAAATTTTTTATTCACCATAATTATAAAAATTAATTATTTTTTAAAATGCAACCTATCACTAATCTTCGCAATTCCATTCTTTAAAAAATCTATCCAGAAATTGTTCCATAAATTTGTGTCTTTTTTCAGCGATTTTCTTTGCGGTTTTTGTGTTCATTAAATCTTTTAGCAAAAGCAGTTTCTCGTAAAAATGATTGATGCTTGTTGATTTTGCTTTCTTGTATTCCTCGAAGGTTTTATGGAATTGCGGCTTTATTTCCGGGTTGTAAATTTCTCTGTTAAGTTTTGCTCCAGTAGCGAAACACCTTGCAATTCCTATCACTCCCATTGCATCCAATCTGTCAGCATCCTGAACAATCATTCCTTCTTTTGTTTTCATCCTTGATTTTACTCCTGCTCCTTTAAAAGAAATTTCTTTTATAATTTCGCAAACCCGAGAGATAACATCTTCCTCGACTCCCAATTTTTTAAGCCATTCTTCAGCCAATTTTAAGCCAATAGTTGCATCATCTCCATGAAATTTCCAGTCAGCGATATCGTGCAATAGGGCAGCGAGCTGAACCACAAACAAATCAACATTCTTTTCTTCCTTTGCTATTCTCAAAGCCATCTTCCTAACTCTTTCGGCGTGCCACCAATCATGCCCGGTAGCTTCTTTTTTAAGCTTCTCTCTAACAAATTTCTCCGTTTTTTTGATTATCTCTTCCCGCATGATGAAAATTCACAAAATTAAATTAAGCAGAGCTTCTCTTTGATTCTCCGCTTTTACAACCGCGGAAGCAACCAAAACACCTTTTACCCCCAATTTTTTGGCAGCCTCCACATCCTCCTTATTTGAAATCCCCGCGCCGCATAAAGGCACAATCTCTTTATTTATATCTCTAACAATTTCCACAAAACGTTCCACGAGCTCGGGCTTATGGGTTGAAATTGATTTCCCTGTGCCTATAAGCTCTGGGTCTTCGAAAGCTATATAATCAGGGGCGAGCTTTGCTATCTCAATCACCTCTTTTAAATTTGAAGCGCAGCAGATTGATTTTAATTCAAGAGCTTTAGCTATATTCACACAACTCTCTATTTTATCCAAACTCAATTTTTTTTCGGAGTGATTTATCAAAGTTCCTATAGCCCCAGCTTCCTTCACAGCTTCTGGCAAAATCGAGCCAGTGTGCGAGCCATAGGAAATTGGGTCTATGTGCTGCGCAATAGCTTTGGTAATTTTCGCAACTCTTTCCAAATCTGTAAATTGGGGAGCAACAATTATCTCGCTGCTTAATTTCTTTCCGAGTTCTGAAGCAATTTCCGCTAACTTTACAGCTCTAATTCCCATCGCCTCCTTATAGGTCTTAAAATTTATTATGTAGAGCATAATAATGATTTACAAAATAAAAAAAGGGTATACGAAAAAACAAATACTGAGCAAACTGAATAAATATGTTGCCCAATGGTTTGATAAAAAATTTAAAGAGCTCGCGCCTCCGCAGAAATATGGGTTGATGGCAATCTATCAAGGCAAAAATGTTTTGATTTCAAGCCCAACCGGCACTGGAAAAACATTCACAGCTTTTTTAACAATTCTTTCCGAACTCTATAATCTTGCAGAGAGAAATAAATTGGAAGATAAAGTATACTGCCTTTATATCTCTCCGTTAAAAGCTCTTTCCAACGATATCTACAGAAATCTTGAGGAGCCGCTGAAAGAGATAAACAAAATTAGAAATCTGAATGTAACGCACGCGATAAGGACAGGGGATACAACGCAAAGCGAAAGGCAAAAGCAATTGAAAAAACCTCCGCACATTTTAATAACAACTCCCGAAAGTTTGGCAATAATGCTTTCGACACCGAAATTTAAGGAAAATCTGAAGGATATAAGATGGGTTATTGTGGATGAAATTCATTCTCTTGCGGATAACAAGCGCGGTGTGCATCTTTCACTTTCTTTGGAGAGATTGCAGAATTTCGCTGGAAACTTGCAGAGAATTGGATTGAGCGCAACAATTTCTCCTCTGGAAGAGGTCGCGCGATTTTTGGTAGGTTGCGAAGGCAAAAAGGAAAGGGATTGCTATATCGTTGATGTCAGTTTTTTTAAGAGAAAATCCATCAAGGTGATTTCTCCTGTGAAATCTCTTTTAAGCACACCAGTGGAGCTAACACTTAAAAAAATGTACGAGCAAATAATTAAAGATGTGAAAAAGCACAGAACCACTTTAATATTTACAAATACGAGAAGCGGAACGGAGAGAGTTGTTTACAATCTGAAGAAATATTTGTCAAAAGAGGAATTAATAGAGGCGCATCACGGCTCTCTCTCAAGAGAAATAAGAAAGGATGTTGAAAAGAAATTGAAAGAAGGCAAATTAAAGGTTATTGTTTCCTCCACCTCTCTGGAATTGGGAATAGATATCGGCTATATAGATTTAGTAATTCAGATAGGTTCACCAAAAAGCATCGCAAGATGCCTGCAAAGAATAGGAAGGAGCGGTCATTCTTTGGAAGATACAATAAAGGGAAAAATATACTGCTTTGATAGAGATGACATCGTTGAATGCGCGATAATAGCAAGGAATGCAATGAAAAACAAAATTGACAAAGTAAGAATTCCGCGCAACTGCTTGGATGTTTTGGCGCAGCACATAATGGGAATGGCAATCGAAAGGAAATGGAATGTTGAGGAGGCTTTTGAATTAATAAGAAATTCCTATTGCTATCGCAATCTTAAATTTGAGGATTTTATTTCCGTTCTCGATTATTTAAGCGGAAAACATCAAAAATTCGAGAAGAGAAATGTTTATGGCAAAATATGGTACAATGAGAAAGATAAAGTTTTCGGCAGGCGCGGAAAATATGCGCGCGTAATTTACTCTCTCAACATTGGAACAATACCTTCTGAGGTTGCTGTAAAAGTTTATACAAGAGATAGAAAATTGATCGGCACAATTGAGGAAAGCTTTTTGGATTATCTGAGCAAGGGAGATAGATTTGTTCTTGGCGGCAGAGTTTACGAGTTTCTCGGCTCCAAAGGGTTGAAAGCTGTTGTGAGAGAAGCTTTCCATGAGGCTCCAACAATACCGAGTTGGTTCTCCGAGCAACTGCCATTAAGTTTCGATATTGCTTTGGATGTCTCAAAGTTTAGAGTAGAGATGCTGAAAAATTTAAAATCCCCGCGATATTTAATGGAAAATTACAATCTCGATAAAAATGCTGCTTTAGCAATTTACGATTATTTCAGGCAGGAAGCACTCTATCTGAAAAAACTCGGAATAGAGTATAACAAAAACGATTTGCTTATTGAAAGTTACGAGGATGCGAGAGATATAAAATTGATATTCCATTTTTTATTTGGAAGGCGTGTTAATGAGGTTTTATCAAGAGCCTATGCTTATTTAGGCGGCCTCGAGAATAAATGTAATGTTGGCCTCGCTATTTCTGATAACGGCTTTTGCCTAATCTTTCCGAAAAAATCTATTAAAATGGGGTTTATTAAGAGATTAAATCACAAAAATATTGAGGAAATTGTGAGAAAAGCAATAGAAAAAACTGAGCTAATGAAGAGACATTTCAGGCATTGCTCAACCCGCGCTTTGATGATTTTAAAAAATTATAAAGGTCATGAGATAAAAGTTAGAAAACAGCAGCTTTCCGCGTCTCTACTATTAAATATAGCAAAAGAAATAGAAAACTTCCCGGTTGTTGAGGAAACTTACAGAGAAATTTTAGAAGATAAGATGGATATTGAAAATGCAAAGCTAATATTAAAGAAAATTGAAAATAAGGAATTAAAATTAAAATTCTTCTCCGCCTCTATCCCAACACCTTTTGCCCACAATATTGTTCTACTCGGTTTGACGGATATTCTAATGCTTGAAGATAGAAGGAAAATATTGGAAAAATTCAGTAAGCAGATAGAAAAAGAGATTTCCTCTTAATTATGGATCTAATTTTTTGCGAGAATGCTTTGTTTATAAAGGAGATGAAACTTCTCGTTGTCGCTGATTTGCATATCGGCTACGAGCAATCTCTTGAAAGCTCTGGATATTTTATTCCGAAAAGCCAATATGGCAAAATTAAAGAGAATTTACTTAAGTTAATTGAAAAATTCAAGCCGGAGAAGCTTTTAATAAATGGCGATGTGAAGCATGAGTTCGGAAGCTCTTTAAACCAAGAATGGAACGAGACCCTTGATTTGCTCGATACTTTGCAAGGAAAAGTTGAAATTATTGTTGTTAGAGGCAATCACGACAACTACTTAATACCAATTTTAAAGAAAAGGAATATAAAATTTGTGAACTGCTTGAGGTTGGGAAATTATTTTTTCGAGCACGGACATGTTGAATATGAAATTCCAGGAGATGCTGAAAGCGTGATTATTGCCCATGAACATCCTGCGATTGTAATAAAAGAGAGAATAGGAAAATACAAATTCAAATGCTTTCTGAAGGGCAAATATTTGGATAAAACTTTAATTGTACTTCCAGCTTTTTCTCCAATAATGCCGGGAACAGAAATTAACCAAGTTTCACAAAGCGAGCTTCTTTCCCCAATTTTAAGAAAAGTTGAGCTTGAGAATTTCGAGGTTTTGATTTATGAAGGTAAGTTGTATAAATTTAGGTTTGTGGATTTGGTGTAAAGCAGAGATAAATATCATAAGTTTATCTAAAATTAGAAAATCTATTAGAAATGTTATAACCACTAAATAAATGCTTATTTCTCAGAGCATAAAGATTTTCGGCATGTTCTACAACATTTAAAGATAACTGATTAATTTCTTTGTACTCTGCTCTGCCATCAATAGCTTTCATTAAAATTCTTTTTATTGTTGCTTTTATTTTTGCTTTCAAAAACTCTTTTCTATTCCAATCTGCTGTTTTTATATAACCGCTTAATTCTTTTTTTATCTCTTTAACAACTTTTTTAATCTCTTCTCTATTTTCAAAGAATTTTTCTTTTGAGCATAAAATATCATAAAAAGCTAACTCCTCTTCGCTCAAATCAAGCTTTTTTCCTTCCTCAATTTGTTTTTTTATTTCCCGAGCTAATTTAATAAGTTCTTCTATAACTTCCGCTGTCGTTATCCGTTTAAGATTGTATTTTTCAATAATCTTCTTTAATTTTTCATATAGCGAATTATATCTTATCGGGTTAACTTTCATTTTAACTGTAATCTGATCTTTCATAATTTTAGCTAAAACTTCTGCTGCATAATTTTTTTGCTTTATGTTTTTAAATTCCGCTAGAAATTCTTCATCAAAAATGGAAATTTCAGGCTTTTCTTTACCCATGATAGTTAAGATATCAACTGGCTTTTCAGCAGATATGCTTCTAGAAATTAAACGACTTATTTCATACTCCAAATCCCTACTAATATCTCTTGTTCTTGATGGGGAATATTTAACTATCATTTTTTTAATAATTTCAAAAAACCTCATATCATCTTTTATATTGATAGCTTCTGGATGAGGGCTTGCTAAAGCATATAATTTCTTTAAAGCAACATAATTTTTAACAAATCTTTTTTTAGTTGCCTCATCTTTACAAATTTTATCATAACTTATTGTGGTTAATTGAGAAAGTTGTTCTGGAGACATCCTTTTCCAATTCTTATAGTCAATCCCATGAAAGAAAGATCTAACAATATCATATTTTTCTTTTAATTGAGAGATAACTTCGTTTATATCTAAAAATATTTCTTTAACTGTGTTTAAAGTGTATATTGCGAGGGATTTTCTTAAATCATCAGCAATTCCTATATAGTCAACAATTAAACCGCCAGGTTTATCCTTAAATACTCTATTAACTCTTGCTATTGCTTGAACTAAGGAATGATTTTTCATAGGTTTATCAAAATACATAGTATGAAGGCAAGGAACATCAAATCCAGTTAGCCACATATCTACAACTATAACCATTTTCGGATCCGAATCTGGATTTTTAAAATTATTCTTTAGCTCTTCCAACTCTTTTTTATCTCTTATATGTGGCCAAAATTCTTTTGGGTCTTTAGTTTTATTTCCAGAGATTACTACAGCAACAGAAGGGGCATTTGGTTGTTTTATTATTTTTTCATATAATGCAATTGCAACTCTCCTACTAATAACTGCAATCATTGCTTTGCCTTTTAATTCTTTTGTTCTTTTATTGAAATGTTCTACTATATCCTTAGCAATTTTTTCTAGCCTATCTTCTGCTTTCAAAACTTTCTCCTCTAGCCTTCTAAATAACGCCCTATTAACTGGTTTATCTCCTTCCGTTAATTGCTCAAATTCTTCATCTATAAACTCATTAGTAAGATGCAATTCCGGAAGTCTTGCTTCATAGTAAATAGGAACAACTACTTCATGCCTTCTGGCTGTTGTCATCGAATAAATGCTAATATAATCTCCAAATACCAAAGTAGTAGATCTGTCTTGTAACTCTATCGGTGTTGCTGTAAAACCTATAAATGAAGCATTCGGAATAGCTCTTCTTAGATTCATCGCTAACTCCCTATATTGACTTCTATGTGCTTCATCAGCAATGACAATAATGTTATTCCTTTTTGTAAGAAGAGGATATTCTTCTTCTTTTTTCTTCCCAAATTTTTGTATTGTGGTGAATACAATTCCTCCAGCTTCTGTTTTGATTATATTTTGTAAATCAGCTATACTTTTTGCTCGCTTAACAATTGGCAATACTGGCGCAAAGGTTTCTTTGTAAAGCTGTTCATCTAAATCTTTTCTATCTGTAATGAAAAGCAAGAGAGGATTTTCAAGTTCCTTTATCTTTATTAGTTTCCTGGCATAAAACAACATTGTTAAGCTCTTTCCAGAACCCTGTGTATGCCATATCACACCTATTCTTTTTTCCTTAGGACTTTTTCCTTCAATAACCGCCTTCTTTGTTCTTTCAATAGCTTTTCTAACTGCATAAAATTGTTGGAACATTGCAATTTTCTTTATGTGATTTTCACCGGATTTTTCATAAATAACAAAGTCTAAGATATACTCGCTTAAATGTTCTTTTCTAAATAAACCTTTAATCAGCAATTCAAGGCTCGTTATTTGTTTTCCTCTGTAAGTGTAAATATAATGTCTTTCTCCAACTTTCCTTGCTTTTACATCATCATCACTAAAAATTCCTTCCCATACAAAGAATCTTTCCCAATCACTACTTATTGATCCATATTTAGTCTCTAAACCATCACTTACTACCAGAATTTGAGCGTAAGTATATAGTTGTGGTATGTCTTCTTTTTTAACTTGATGGTCGTAGAAGGCATCTTTGGCTGTTTCTCCAGCATTGAACCCTTTAAATTCAAATATAACTAAAGGCAAACCATTAACAAAAATAACCATATCTGGTCTTCTATACATTCCATTTTGAAATTGAAACTCTACCTCAAACTGATTAGCAACTAAAAACTCATTATTATCTAAATTTTCGAAATCCACAATTTTAACAACTTTTGTTTTTTCTTTTCCGTCTTCACGAATAGCAAGCTTAACACCATTTACTAACATATCATAGAACATCTTGCTTTTTATCATAAAATCTGGATGATCAAGTTCTGTAACTTTTTTATACACTATTTCCGCTTCATCCTCTCTTAACCAAGAATTAATCCTTTTAACCGCTTCAATAAATCTTCTTTTCAAGACAACATCTCTAAAAGAATCCCTTTCCCCATTTTCAGGAGTAAGCTTAGAACCATGAATATAGCTATAACCAAGACTCTTGAGCCAGTTTATAGCCGCTTTCTCTACCATATAATCTTCAGTTAATTGCGCTGGCATTTTAAACACCGAAATATAGTTCTAATAATCTTTGAATCAGTTTTTCTTGTCTTTGTTTTAAAGCTTCTATATCCCATTTATCTATTTCATATAGCTCATTAGTAATTTTAAATGGTGTTATACCTTCTCTAAAGAAATAAACTTCTTTCTTTCTTTTAAAATTGTAATTTTTAGCCTTAGAATTTTTTCTTTTACCAAGCAACACAAGATTACCTATTTTGTTGGTCCATTCATCCCTTTCTTCATTTGTAAATACTTTAACCCACTCACTATCTTTTGATGGATTTTGTGGCAAAATATGCTCAATTGTAATTGTTCCTTGATATCCAGAAAAATTTTCTGGATCCCATTCTTCTAGATCTATCCTTAATAGAATATATTTCGCAAAGTTCTCATCATAGAAATCTCTACTATTAATTTTTTCTTTAAATTTTGTCTTTAATTCATTATCTTTTATTGGATTTACTTTATTTATTATATTTTGTGGTTCTGATTCTTCTTCAACAATTTTGACTATTTCATTTAAACTCTGTATTCTTTTAGTAAAAGTATATCCAATGACCCATTCTATAACTGTCTTTTTCTCCAAATTAATAAGAAAGTCGAACAGAAAATCATTAATAGATTTTCCATTTTTTTGGTAATTTTCAAATTTTTCATAAAATGCTAATAGTGGAGGAACCCAATCATCAAATGGTATAAAATCTTTCATTAGTTTGATGAGAAGCTTATATTTTGAATTTATTTTGAGATCGTTTGCATTTAACACTATTTTTGAATAGATATTAGAAATTTTCTCTAAATACTCTATGAATTTTATTCCTTTTTCTATCAATGATTTTTTGAAAATTAATTCATTATATTCTTCGTAGATACTCTTTTTTGCTTTTGTCTTTAATTTCATTGTTCTTATAAATTCAATAACTTTCTCTATTTCTTCTCTACCAATATCATTTTCTATGTCTCTCCACTTTTTTGAGTATTTGTCTCTTTCCTCTTCTGAAATTTCACTCAAGTTAACTGCTTTTAAAATATCTGCAGTAGTTAAAGGAAGACCACTTGTATTTAGTACATTAAATAATTGGATAGCATAAGGAAGACTTTTTGTGGATATTCTCACAACATAAACTTTGTTAAATAAATATTTCACAAAATTCTGTGCATCTTCGTCGTTTTGGAAATTTTCATTATATTTTTGAAGAAATATGTCTATTGCTTCATACAAAGAATATTTAGGATCTTTTTTGTCTTTGTAAGTAATATTTTTATATTTTTCAGTTCCTCTTTCTTTATAGATATAATCTTCCAAAGAAGTTAAATCTTCCCACAATTTAATCCGTGCAATAGCAGGTTTATTTTTCGTTACAACTTCTTTTTGGAAGAGAGAATCTTGGATTTCTTCTTTAATTTTTTGATTATTTATCTTATCTCTTATAACTGCAAGTAACACCGCAACTGAAAGTAACCGCTGTTGCCCATCAATAATGTAATAAAAATCATCTTGTTCTTGTAATATAATTGATCCAAGAAAATATTCGTCTTGGTTATTTACAAAAGCATCATAAATAGATCCAAACAATTTGTCAAAGTTATCCCTTTTCCAACTGAAAGGTCTTTGAAAATTAGGGATTTTAAACTGATAATTTTCACTAAAAAGCTTGCCTATTTCAACTTTTTCTGCTTTTATTTCAGCCATTCTAAATCTCCTCTACCCTCAACTTCCCAAACACAAGCAAAGGCAATAAAGCATCTCTAACCTGCCTCAATACCATAATTTCTTTTTGGTTTAAAATAATTTTTTGGAAAAGAGGTTCAACTAGAGAATGGAATTTTTGGAGGATTGGTTGGGGTGGGATTAAAATATTAAAGTTTTGAATATCCGACATTCTTAAATAAGGTAATGCTGTTCCACCTTCTCCTTCTATAAGATCGTATAAAATTTTCTTTAAATAACAAAATAAAAACCAAATTATCGATTTATTAACCTTATAATCAAAAATTGCAAGATGGTTAACTACATAAGAGTTAAATGGTAGTAGATTAACTCGCGCCTCTTTTAAAGACTCGCCGCTTTTTTGAATCACTATACTTTTTTCGTTAAATTGTTTTAATCTATAATCCTTAATGGCTTTTTCATTGATAAAATCACAACCATCAACGCATACACCTTTAGATAAATGCTTTACTCTGACAAAAGGAAATTTACCTTCAATAAAGTATTTTTCGTCTTGAGGTGCATTACCACCACCTTCAATTTTCGCTATAGTCCGTAATTTTCCAACTTCCCACCCCTTCGGCACCTTCCCCAACTCACTATCCACAAACTCTCCATCTTTAAACGGCTCGAAATCAACAAACCAACTTTTAAAAATCGCCATCGCTGTTTTTTCTAAGATTTCATTTTGTTTTTTCTTATTTTCTATGAGGTCGTCGAACCATGAGAGGATGGTTGAGATGCGGGTTTGTTCTTTTGGAGAGGGACATATTACTGGTATTCTAACAGCATTTTCTTTTGTAATAAAACTAAAAGGTGTAGCTCCACTAAAAGTTTCTATCATTTCTTTTTGTAATACGAAATAGTAAGCAAAATATTTAACATCATGTTTATTTCTCAAAATAAAGGAGATGAATTGTTGATTTGTAGTAATAGGGATTTTATTAACAGCAACTTTTCCAACAGAAGCGGTAAAGGATATGATTAAAGAGTTCTTAGGTATTAATTTTAAATTCGTTTCTTTAATGGCAATATCAGTAACTTTAAGTTCTGTATCATAAATATAATTAATCGTTCCGTATTCTACTTCTTTATTGGTTAACCAAGGAATGGTTCCGTTCTCCCAAAATTTTTTATTTCTTTTTAAAGGAATGCATCCAACAATTGAATCTTCTATAATTTCTTTTAGTTCCTTAACCTCCCAATCCTTCGGAATCTCTCCAATCTCAGTTTCCTTAAATTCTGTTTCCCGTTTGAATTTAAGCATGTTTACCACCTTTAACATTAATTTTAGCACTCTCAATTCTTTTCCATATGTAATCAATAATTATCAATTGTGCTAACGCTTCGTAAGGAGTTATCTCAACTAAAGGGTGATCTTCTGGTTTATGCCCTTTGGGATTTCTAAAGGCATTGAAAATTCCTTCTGTTATTAAAGCGAGTCCCTTTTGTTCATTTTTACCTGAATCTTCGGAAAGAAATTCGTTAAATTGTATTATCAAATTCTCTAGATTTCTTATTTGTTTCATAGTTGCTTGAACAAGTTCAGCTTCATTCTTATCTCTTATACCTGTTTTATGTTGTATAAATTCATTTAACTTTTTTGTGACCTCAAACACCGCTGTAACATATTTTTTGTGCTTAAAGTGTTCATATGCGATTTTCTTAATCTCTGGATGAACAGGATAAAGGTCAAAAAGCATCTCAGGGTCAGGTTTGGCTATCTCTTTCAAAACAGCTTCATATAATAACGTTAAATCTCTATTTGAGAGAACCGAACCTTCTTCAGTATGCTCTAAATCGATATTTGGATATATGCTATCAAAGGATTTCCATATTTTAAACAAATCTCCGTTTACTATATTTCTGTAACGCTCGTGTAACCATAACACAGAGATTACATCTTCTATACTCTGTGGAGATTTTAATTCACGGATTAGATCTTCAGGATTTTCACCAAATTCTATCAATGCAGCAATAAAAAGAACTTTTCTGCTTGTTCGCCCTTTGAAGCTTTTCTTTATAGTATCAATGATTTGCTTTTTTAAATCATCATAGTTTTTAAACAAAAGAGACGCGCAAAAGACTTGTTCAGGATCGTTTAAAATATTAAACCGTGTGCTCACTTTTGGGAATACCTCTTCTAATAGTTCTTTAACCTTTTTAACAGTTGTTCCTTTTATTTCCGATTTCGTTGTAAGAAAGCCGCAAATACTTAAAGGTGCCATGTCTCTCTTTTTCTTGCCAGCCTCCTCAGATAATGCCCATTTTTCAAATAGATTCATATATTGTTCAAAAATTGGATTGTTTTCTTTTCCGTCTAAAGATAAAGCATAAAGAAGCCATGCTGAGTCAAGAGGATGTGTGCTTATCTCTAAATCTACAATCCTCTTACCTATTTCCCTTCTTACTTTTTCTCGCAGTTGGTGGAAATTAAATCCTAAGTTTACAGAAACCATGATTTATCCCTCAGCTTCCCTTCAGCAATAATTTCATTCCAATTTTGGACCCCTAGCTCTATTATCATTCTAGCGATTAATTTCGAATAATTAAGTGTAACAGGTATCGCTTTGGCGTTAAAACCTCGCCAATTTATGCATGAGAAGTCATATATCTGTTTAACCAAATTTGGGAATTTATCCATACTTAAAGTTGACCTTTTATCCATTCTTATATTTAGAACTCTTGGAACTCCCATTCCAGGTCTTCTATCTCCTATTCTCCCATCGACCAAAAGCAAAACTTCATGAGAACTTAAATTCACTTTCAGCCCTCTTGGTGGGATGTATGTATTGTGACTTGTGTCAAAAAGTCTAAAGTTTGAATACTCGTTCAAGTGGATTATTGCATAGCTGATGTCTTCACCCGCAACATGTAAAGCATTTTCTATTGCTTTTATCTCTTTCTTACCAGGTCGTTTATGAAAATGAACTACTATAGAATCTGGAGATCCGTAAATACTTCTATACTCATCTATAGCACTAACAATCAATTCTGACAGTCCATTAACATATTGATCCCACTCTATTACAGGAGCTTTTGAGTGCATAAAAAGGAAATCTCCATCATTTGTAAATAAAGTTACAAATCCGACAAGATATCTCTTTGAATAATCTTGGGCTCGGCTTACACCAATAACTAAGTTATTTTCATCTGTTTGTGTTGAAATTGTCCAAGGAGTTCCACCTACCTTTGCATATGAGGCCAACGCTATGTTTTCCAAGGTATATTGTCTACCTACTGAATTGCTCAATTTTTCAGCAGTTATAACTTGACTTGGAATACCATTCAATAATAGTCTTAATTTAATCTCTCTATAAAGGTTTGAGTTTTTAGGTAATATTACATACACAATGTTAGGGTTTGTGTCTGCCGAAATCTTATCTACAAGAAACATAACATTTTGAGAGTTGAAAGATATCTCTTCGACGAGATCTAAATGTATCTTAAAGAACGTTTCAAATCCCTCAAAGCTACCTTCACCTTTTATCAATCCCTCAACTAAAATTTGTTTTTCTTTTTCATACTCGCTTGGAAATATTATGACACATCTAATTCTGTCATGTGGAAATAAGTTTGAATCGTAAGGACCATATCTTTTAAGTCCCTGCTTGGAGTATATATCTTCAGCGTATGTAGATGAAAAATCAAATCTCAATTTTGGTGGATTCAAAATTTCACCATACAACCTCATCTTTATCACCTAAGATTATCCGACAGGGTTCAGATGTTATTTTTGCCTCTAGTCCACAGGGTAGTTCTATTTTGGATAACTGTTCCACAAAAGGTATGATATCCTCATTCAACCTTTGTCTCGATATTTCTTTGTTGATTCCTGTAGGTATTAAATCCCTCTGGATTTGTCGGACTTCTCTTAAGGTATGGGGGCCAGATTCTAAAACAATGACTCGATAATTTAAAGGTCTATCCTTTTCATCCCTAAAAGAGTAGGTTATATCTACAACAAGACCAAAATTAAGTCTGTTTTCCATTGGGTCCCTAAGAAAGATTACTCTTAAATCGTATCCAATGAAGACTCTAACTTTACCATCTGATGTCACCTCAGGTTTTCGTTTGAATATCTTCAATCTTCCCATATTTTTGTCCAATATTTGATAAATATCCGCGTTCTGATTAAATTCTAGAAAAACAAATCCCATTTGTATTGTTTTATCTATAACACTCTCAAGAATCATTCTTCCTGTGAGTCTTGGTATTTCATAAAGGTTTATTCTATCCGAACTAAAACCTTTATTTGACAGCCAACTCATTTCTGGACCATACCCATAGATTTTATCGCTCCTCTGTGGCACGTAAACAAAAACCTCTTTTCTATTTTCCTTTATTTGGTTTCTCAATTCTTTTAAACTAGGATATTTGCTTCTATCGCAAATCATTATCTCAATTTCTTGTTCAGGAACTATTACTTTAAACATATTTACGTAATATCCTAAATCAAGACGTGCAGCCATAATTTACACCTCAAAATTTAATACCTTAAAAACTTCTTTAACTTTTTCTGTCAGTTCTTCCTCTTCCTTTAAGAGTTTTGATAATTGTTCTGAATAAGTTTTCATTTTTTCTTCAAAAGGAATTTCCTCTTCTTCAAGTTTTATTCCGACATATCTTCCAGGGATTAAAACATATCCATTTTTTCTGATTTCTTCCAATGTTGCAACTTTGACAAAACCTACCTCATTTATTTTTTCTTCATCTTCGCCTTTTTCAAACATTCTGAATTTATTAACAATCTTCTCTATATGCTCTTCAGTAAATGTAACCTGTCTTCTTGAAATTTGTTCGAATAATTTTTTTGCATGAACAAAAAGAACTTTACATTTCATATGCTCTGGTTTTGATTTTCTTAAAAACCAGAGAGATACAGGCAGAGAAACATTGTAAAATAGTTTTGGTGGGCAAGCAACAATTCCCCATACCAAATCATTTTCTATAATCTTTTTTCTTATTTCTCCTTCTTGGCTTCCAGCAGATAAAGCAATGTTTGACATAACAAAACCAGCCTTACCATTTGGTGAAAGGTGGTAAATATAAATTTGAATCCATGCATAATTCCCGTTGTTATCTGGAGGAATTCCAAACCTGAATCTTGGATCATCATATTTAACCCTATCGGCACCCCACTCACTGTCATTAAACGGAGGATTAGACACTACAAAATCTGCCCTTAAGTCGGGAAACTTATCATCATGATAAGAATCTCCCAATTGGATATTACCTTCAGCCCCTCTTAATGCAAGATTCATTTTACAGATTTTCCACGGCATTGGTTTTGATTCTTGGCCATAAATGGAAAGCATTGTTTTATCAATCTTTTTATTTTCTAATTCTTCTAGTGCAGAAACAAAGAAACCTCCACTACCACAAGCAGGATCAAAAATTCTTCCTTCTTTTACATCTAAGACTTTAACTATCAACTTTGTTAGAGATCTTGGAGTATAAAACTCTCCACCTTTCTTGCCTTCAGCTTCGGCAAACTTTCCTAAAAAATATTCATAAATCCTTCCAAAAATATCCTTAGCTTTATGATCCTCTCCAAACTCTAGCGAAGAAAAAAGATTTATTAGATAAGCAAGATCAAGATAATCTAAGTTTGTACTTGCGTATATTTTCGGAATAACATCTTTTAATTGTTTAGGATACTCATTTTCTAGAATTTCAATTGCTTTATCTATAAGTTCTCCTATGTTCGGCTGAGTAGCATTTTTTACAAGATAATCCCATCTTGCTTCTTCAGGAACATACAAGATTCCTGCATCAAGATAGTAATCTTTGTCTTCTAGCGCTTGTTTTCTAAATTTTTCATTTTCGATATACTCTTCGTCTTTTGGATTAGAGAATTTAGTTTGAAGCTCTTTTTTTCTTTCTTCAAAAGCAAATGACAAATATCTTAAAAAGATTAAACCTAAAACAACATATTTATATTCATGTACCTCAACTTTTTTTCTCAACTTATCTGCCGCTTTCCAAAGTTTATCTTCAAAGTTTATGTCTTTCATTTTTAAATTTTTATCTCACCAAACCACTTAACTCTCTGCGAAACATCATCCATAATTTTATAATTGAATTTTACTAATTTTTCTTCACCCACTCTAATTCAACTTTTCACTTATCTTTTTTTTCAATCTTCCCAATTCATTATTTTCATCTTCCAAAACCTTCCAATAACCACCTTTCTTTCCGCCAATTCTTTTTATTTTGCTTTCTTTTTCAGTTTATCTATATTCCATTCAACTCCTCTTCTTGTCAATCCTGTTTGTTTTGTTAATTCCATAATGGTTATTTTCGGGTTTTCTTTCATAGCTCTTAAGATTTTTTTTTCCACAGTATTTTCCACAGTTCCCTTAGCTAATTTTAGATATTCTAATAACTTATCCATCCCTAAATTCTTCTACATACACAAACAAAAAAATGTATCAGCACATAAATATATCCCCTGTCCGCTTTATTTACTTTTGTAAACAAAACTATTTAAATATTTGTTTATTTTTGTAAACAAAAAGAAATTATTAATTTTTTCAAAAATAAATTAGCCGGATTGAAAATGAACAAAAGAATCAAAGAGTTTTTAAGAAAAGAAAATATTTTTGCAGTTGTTGGTGTTTCAAGAGATAAAAAGAAATATGGATACAAAGTGTATAAAAATCTGAAAGAAGCTGGCTACAAAGTTTATCCGATAAATCCGAATGCAAGCGAGATAGAGG
>Ga0190309_1000167_pt1 | contig 20292 bp, 21 predicted proteins | sample 48700767_MG_FD_161656 | JGI IMG/M metagenome (GOLD analysis project Ga0190309, IMG submission 161656) | Hydrothermal vent sediment bacterial communities from Southern Trench, Guaymas Basin, Mexico - 4870-07-6-7_MG | ecosystem: Environmental > Aquatic > Marine > Hydrothermal vents > Sediment ... | reverse complement strand
CAATTTATGAGGGTAAGATGGGTGAATGCATAGCAGTGAGAGAGATAGAGAAAGGTAAATATATTGTAGTAGTGTATAGAGAATTAAGTAAAGAAGATGGATTTGTAATTACCGCCTTCTTAACGAGACGGAAGAAACAGCTTGAGAGGAGGCGAAAGATATGGCAGAAGCGGAGGTAAAAAAGGTATTAGCTCTTGTGCCTGAATTATTAGAGGTGCCGTATCCGAGAATTTGGACATCCTATGATAAGGAGGCAGATGTCTTATACATCAACTTCAAGAAGCCAAGCCATGCGGATGATTCCGAACTCACTGATGATGACATCATAATCAGATATGAGAAAGGAGAGATTATAGGAATTACCGTCCTTAATGCAAGCAAAAGGAGAAGATAAAGACGCTTGAAAGATTGAGAGTGGTGCTTGACTTTATTCTTGAGGAGGAATGGGAGGCGACGCTTGAAGTTCTGAAGGACGAAGAGACGATGGAGAATATAAAAGCTGCGGATGAGGCATGGGAATCGAGGAGAATGGAGGAGTTCATGCCTTGGGAGAAAGTGAAAAGGTAAATTAAGAGTCGGAGATTACCGTATCATTTACAAGATTGAGGAGGAAAATGTTGTCATTATAGAGGATATAAAAAGGAGGGAGAGGGCATATTGATAAACAAAGAGTAGAATGGAGATATTACACGAGGGAATTTTATGAAGATGAAGTGAAAGAACTCATTGAATTCGCATACAAGGTTAGAAGGTTGCTTGAATATGATTGAAAAATATTTTGATGAATTGATAAACATGGCGAAGAAAAGGAAAGAGTACTTTGAAAACTACATGCATTATGCGAGGCTTGTGAAGGAAGCTGTGAGAGGAGAAGTGATTGTTTTCGGCTCTGTTGTCGAAGGCAAGCATACGATGGCATCAGACATAGACCCGCTTGTTGTTCTTGATTCAATTGAGAAAAGGGATGAAGTTCTGATGAAAATAAACGAGATTCTTGGCGAATTCCATCCATTCCAGATTCATCTTGTGACGAGAAAGGAGTTTGAATGGTATAAGAGGTTCATTAAGAAGTGGAAGCGTGTAGAATGAATTTAAAATTGCTGAAATGGAGACCAAAGACGAATCCAAGAGAAGATGTGAAGAAGCTTTTAAGTTAGATTCATGCAAATAAAGCTTTATGAAGGGAGTGATTCCTGCTGCTGGGGAAGGGAGGAGAATGAAGCCATACACGAATGCTGTTCCGAAGGAGTTGTTGCTTGTTGGAGATAAGCCGATAATAGAGCATGTGATTGAAAGTTTGAAAATCGCAGGAATAAAGGATATTATAGTGGTCATAAGCAGGGGAAAGTATGCAATTATTGATTATTTGGGTTCTGGAAGTTCGCTTGGCGTTAAATTAACTTATGTGATTCAGGAGAAAAGGGAGGGGCTCGCAAAGGCTGTTGAATGTGCTAAACACTTAATCAACGATACTTTTGTTGTCGTGAATGCAGATAACTTCTTCTATCCGAAAGATGCCATAAGAGATTTGATTTCATTCCACTTTGAGCAGAAAGCGGATGCAACAATAGCTGCGTTTGAGGCTGAAGATGTCACGAGACATGGAATTATTGTGGCTGAAGGGAACAGGGTTATAGATATTGTGGAGAAGCCGAAACCTGAAGAAGCCCCGAGCAAACTTGGAGATGCAGGAATACATGTTTTTGAGCCTGTCATATTCGATGCAATCTTAAAAATCAAGCCGGGCATTGGAAACGAGTATCAGCTGACGGATGCGATTAAGATGCTTGTTGAGGCAGGGAGAAAAGTTGTATTTAAGAAAATTCATTTGCATATAGATGTAGGAACACTCCGAGATTGGTGGAGGACGCTACACTTGATAGATTACAGGTAGAAGTACTTCCAGTTAACACTCAAAGCATTGTTTTCTATATGAAAAGTCATGCCATTTAAACTCGCAATAGTCTTTATCCCAGTATTTTTTTCAATTCTGCGTGCTATAGCCTCCGGTATTTCTTTGAATACAATCTTTCCATTCCTAAATGTTGCAAGTTGATCTCCGTAATGGGTGATGAAGCAGATCTTTGGTTTTACTTCGCTTAAAAGCGTCTCCACTCCGACTTCACCAAGAAACTGTGAATGCATTTTCCTTTTCCTGAATTTAAATCTTTCAGGTTCCGAACCTACCCTTGAACGCTCTTGAACGATGTATGCTATAAGATAGTCGGCATCCGCATACTCCTCGGCCATTGAGTCATAATATTCACTGTCTCCAGTAATGCAAACCGTGCCGAAAGGTGTTTCCACAATAAAACCTATGCAGTTTCCGCCAGTTTCTCCAGTAACAGGGTCAAAAGCCTCAACATGAATTGCCTTCGTTGCTTTGATTGTTAAGTCCTCAATTTTTAAAGTTTCCCCTGGACGAAGTGCGTAGGTATTTATTTTGGCTTTTTTGTATTTATCAACTCTCGGACCTTGATTGAATCTGGGATTTCCATTAACTACTGTCTCATTCGCTACGATTGTTTTCCTTAAAAGCTTTGAAAACGGCAGCCAAAGTTCTGTGTACTCCTCAACGCCCCCAGCATGGTCGATGTGGTTGTGTGTTACAAGCAAAATATCCGTTAAGATTGGGTCTATCCTTCCACCGCACAAAGCATAATCCCTGCAGTCTCTAATGGCAGAGACTCCTGGGTCAACGTGAATCACCTTATTTTCAATGCTCAGGACAAATCCACCCGTTCTCATTCCCTGAGCAATCGCATATCCTCCAGCAGCAACACCCAGAAAGGTTATACTGTTCGCTTCTGACTTTTCCACCACGTGTTTTTTGAGATGAAGGATCTGATATATTGACTTCGCAATATTTTTCTTCTTTGCAATTTCTGGATCACTTTCATCAATTATAAAACCTACAGGATCTTTTTTCATCTGCTCTATTAATTCATAAAATTCCTCCCTTGACATACCATGGGCTTCAATAAGTGTCTGCAGCAAATTGCCCCTCATTTCACCTCAATACTTTTAAAACCAACATCACAAATATTTTATGATGGTCGTGGGTCTAATTCCGGCTGCGGGTAGAGGGGAACGCTTGCGTCCACTGACGGATAGAATACCAAAGCCATTGATTAAGGTATGCGGAAAGCCCCTCATACTCTATGCGATCGAACACTTAAACGCAATGGGGGTGGATAAAATAGTCGTGGCTCTGCATTACAAAAAGGAAAAGGTGATGGAATTTTTATCCCAAACTGATGTTCAAGTAAAGTATTGTTATCCCGACAAACTTCTCGGGTTAGCATACACGATACACTCTGCAAAAAACCTCATTAATGAAACTTTCGTCGTTCATCTTGCCGACAATATATTCATGAACAATTGCAAATATGCATTGGATGAACATATAAAAAGGAGAGCGGATGCGACGTTGCTCGTGGAGAGAGGGGATCCAGAGGGGAGATATGAAGCTATTCGTTTGGAGCAAGGAAGGATTCTTGACATAGTTGAGAAAGCCGAATTCTCTTACGGCTACAGGGGGACAGGTATTTATATATTCGAACCGATAGTTTTTGAGTACTGTAAAAATGTAAAGAAAAGCGACAGGGGGGAACTGGAGTTGCAAGATGCAATAAAAAATATGATAGATGATGGAAGGAGAGTCTTTGGTGTATTGCTTAAAGGAAGGCGGGTAGAGGTAACGACTGAGGAGGATATAAGGAGAGCTGAGGAAATGATGGGGTGTGGAAAATGATAATGGTGACGGGGGGAGCTGGCTTTATAGGCTCGCATGTCGTGCAGAAACTGATGGAGCATGGAGATGATGCAATAGTATACGATAACTTGAGGCAAGGAGATATTGATTTATTGAAGAAGTTGAGATTTCCAAACTCGGAACCAGAGATTGTGCTCGGAGATATAACGGATTTTGCGCATGTTTTTCAAACTATGAAGCAGTACAGTGTGAAGAAGATAATTCATACAGCCGCGATATCTTTCATACCAACAGCTGTGGAGAAGCCAAGTTTAACTTTTAATGTGAACGTTGTGGGAACTTTCAATCTGCTTGAAGCGGGAAGAATTCTCGATTTGGAGAAGTTTGTTTACATATCCTCAGCATCAACATACGGCGATTTTCAGTATGAACCCGTAGATGAAAGACATCCTCTGGAGGCGAAGGACATCTACGGAGCGACGAAGGCTGCAGCGGACAGGATTGCGATGAGTTATTACAGAACTTATGGAATGCCGGTAACGGTAATCAGAACCACTTCTGTCTACGGTCCGGGAGACTTAGAGAGGCGAGTTGTCAGAGATTTTATAGAGAAGGCTCTGCTTGGTCAACCTCTTGACTTGCACGGCGGTGGTGAGCAGAGAAGGGATTTTACTTATGTAAAAGATGTGGCAAAAGCTTTAATCCTTGCACTCAACTCTGAAAAGGCAAACGGTGAGGCTTTTAACATAAGCGGTGGGAAAGACTATTCAATAAAGGAGCTTGCTATGATTGTGAAGGAATTCATCCCAGATGCTGAGATTATTGTTAGTGAAGCAAGGAGAATAGATAAGAAGATGGGGAGACTGGACATATCAAAAGCACTCAAAATACTTGGCTACAAACCTGAATACGATTTGAGAGCTGGTGTGAAGGAAACGATAGAGTGGTTCTTGAATGTTTACTTCCCTGTTCTTGGATTGAAACCAAGGAGGAGTGTGAACATATGATACCCCTAAGCAGGCCTTATTTTGGTGAGGAGGAGTTTGAAGCGGTGGCAGAGGTTCTGAGGTCGGGCTGGGTTGCCCACGGGCCGAAAAATGAGGAGTTTGAGGAAGAGTTCAGGAAGTATCTTGGGGTTAAGCATGCTGTCTCCCTGAACTCATGCACTTCAGCACTTCAGCTTGCGATAGAGGCGAGTGGCTTGAAGGGTGAAATAATTGTTCCAAGCTTCACGTTCGTAGCGTCCGCAAATGCAATAGTCAAGGCAGGGTGCAAACTTGTTTTTGCCGACATAGAGTATGATACATGCAACGTAGATCCTAGGGATATAGAGAGGAAAATTACGGAGAAGACTGTAGGGATAATGCCGGTTCATTTCGCTGGACAGAGCTGCAGGATGGATGAAATAGTCGAGATTGCTGAAAAAAATGATTTAGTAATAATTGAGGATTCGGCTGAGGCAATAGGAGCGGAATATAAAGGGAAAAAGACTGGAACTTTTGGTATTGGTTGTTTTTCATTCTGGGCAACAAAAAATATGACGACCGGAGAAGGGGGGATGCTAACAACAAACGATGATGAATTGGCTGAAAAGGTCAGGATTTTAAGAGGGCATGGAAACCCTACTACGACGTGGGAGAGGGAAGGAAAGAAAATGCCGTGGATAAGGGACTGCATTATGCCCGGCTATAACTTTAGGATGAGCAACATACTTGCCGCAATTGGAGTTGTTCAGCTGAGAAAGCTTGAAAAGATGAATGAGATGAGGAGGGAACTTGCAAAGTACTACGATAAGCACTTAGATTTCGATGAAATAGATAAGCCTGTTGAGCTTAAAGAATGCAAACATGTGTATCAGATGTATACGATTAAAGTCAGAGGCGTTGACAGGGATGAATTTATTTTCAAGCTAAGGGAAAGGGGTGTGGGAGCTTCCGTTCACTTCGATCCACCAGTCCATCTTTGCACTTACTATCGTTCCTCGTATAAAGGCAAGCTGCCTGTAACAGAAAAAGTTTCAAAGTCTATTGTTACGCTACCTCTTTATCCGGGAATGAGCAGGGAGGAGCAGGATGAGGTCATCTCAGCCATTGAAGATGTTTTAAAAGCTTTGAAAGGTTAAAAGGGTTGGAAATGAAGTCAGAGATCAGAAAAATTTCGGTAGCGATTCCAATTTATAATGAGAGGGAAAACATTCCGATACTTGTTGAGAAGTTAAAGGAAGTTCTCGAGGGCATGGGCTATGAATGGGAGATAGTTTTTGGGGATAATGCAAGCAACGATGGATCTTTCGAAATTTTGAAGGAGTTGCATGGAAAGGATAGAAGGATAAAAGTCGTGAGGTTGAGCAAGAATTTTGGGCAGACCGGCTCACTTTCCGCAGCTTTGGATTATGCGAGCGGAGATGTAATAATAACAATGGACGGGGATTTGCAGAACGATCCGGCAGATATACCGCTCTTTCTGGATAAGATAAAAGAAGGCTATGACATAGTGAGTGGATGGAGATACGAGAGAAAGGATCCATTAACAAAGAGAATTCCATCAAAAATTTACAACTGGCTCGCTTCAAAGCTCACTGGAGTTAAGCTTCACGATTTTGGTTGCACGTTCAAGGCGATGAGGAGGGAAGTTGTGAAGAACCTGAGACTTTACGGGGAGATGCACAGATACATAGAAGCTCTTGCAAGCGAGATGGGTGTTAGAATTGCAGAAATAAAGGTTAGACATCACCCAAGAAAGTATGGAAAAACGAAATACGGAGCTTCAAGGATTCTTAAAGGCTTTCTGGATTTGCTCACCGTAAAGTTTTTGCTCAGTTATTCAACACGCCCCCTTCATTTATTCGGCATACCCGGCTTAATTCTTACAGCTCTGGGTGTGATAACCGGCGGTTATTTAACATTTCAATGGTTCATGGGCGCCTCAATATGGGGGAGACCTTTACTATTGCTCGCAATTCTGCTCGTAATCGTTGGAGTTCAATTCGTAGCCATAGGCTTGTTGGCAGAGATGATCGTGAGAAGTTATTATGAAAGTACAGGAAAGAAGATATATTACGTTAAGGAGATTCTGAAATGAAAATGCGATTTTCTATAATTTCCTCTCGCAATAAAAACATTAGAGTGAGGGTTAAGATGTTACAAGAGGTTGTGAAACTCCACTTTAAAATTTTTGAACGGAGATTATGGGATCTCATATTTTTAGCATCATTAGTTGAATGGTTGATGGGAAGTAGAAAATACGAACTGTTCATAGCATATTTTAAAAACACGCCTGTCGGATTTTGTTTAATGAGAGAATCTAGAATATGGCAAATTGGCGTTTTAAAGGAATATAGGAGATTAGGCATAGGCTCAAGTTTGGTTCCAGATTATGCAACAGTTGTGAGAACACCCAAATTTCGGACTAATGCTATAAAGTTTTATGAAAAATTAGGATTTAAAAAGAAGAAAGAGACTAAAAGAAGTATTTGGCTTGAGAGATCTTAATCTAATAAGTCCATAACAACCTAAAACTAAATAATACATAGTTATGATTATATGGACCATAAAACCCGTAGATATAGCTTTAATTTTTGGTAACCCAAATGAAAAAAAAGCCAAAGCCCAAACTCCCTCATAAGGACCAAAATTTCCTATACTTGGTATCGGCAGAATGTTGATAAGCAACGAAAAGGTTGCTCCTAAAATAATAAGTTTTAGTGATAAATTCACATTTACTGATATAAGCAATACATATACAGTAAAATATAAGCAAACCCAGACAACCATCGAGGAAAAAAAGCAATAGATAACAACATTCTTAGATTTAATCATATCAAAACTCTCCATGATTTCTTCAAGTTTTTCTGCCAAATATTTAAGGATTTTAATTTTTTGTCTATGCTTTAAGTTCCGAACAAATGAGCCTTTGTATGTGATGAGGAAGAGTGAGAAGATTGCGATGAGCATGAGAGTTGCAATGTAAGGTAAGGAGCGTGAAATTGCATCAGGCAGATTTTGGGCGGAGATTGCAGCTATGAAAAAGAGCGTGGAAATAGCAATGAAATCAAATACCCTTGCGATTATCAGGGATGCTATTCCATCGCTTACTGAAATTCTATGCCTTACAAGGTATATATATGAGAGCTCACCAGTTCTTGCTGGAAGCAGGTTGTTCATCATGTTGTGAATGCAAACGATGCTGAATAAATCTCGTAGTCCAATCCTTCCATGCAGCAAGGCGTAAAATCTCAAAGTTCTGAAAAGATAACTGCATGCGTAAAGGATGAAACCCGCAATCAAATACAATATGTCTATTTTTGCAATGGTTACAATAATGTCTGCTATTTGGACTTGAGAGAGCAGTATGGCAATTAATACAGCAGAAATGAGGATAGCTGCTATCTTTTCCTTTTGTCTCATTTCATATCAACTCTCTTGAAAAGCATTTCTGGATTTGAGAAGTTTTTGAGGAAGGATGGCAGTTTGAAAGGCAATATCCTTTCTCTCTCTCTCACAACAGTAAACTCAGGATGTAAAACCTTTTTCACAAAATCGTAATCCAATCCCCCGTAAAATTTAGCCTTTTCACCGCTCAAAATGTGGTAAAGTGCTGAAAGTGAATACTTTGTTGGGAAAGAGAGATATATTTTTTCTCTACTAACTCTTTTTGCCTCTTTTAAAACCTTCCCCGGATTCTCAACATGCTCAAGCAGATTTGATAGCAAGACCGTATCAAAAGTTTTATCCTTAAAAGGCAAGTTGTGAGCATCTCCAACTACAAACCTACCTCCTTTCCACTGCTGATACCTAACAATGTCAATCCCCACACCATGCGACAAAACGCCGGCACCGCAGCCAACATCCAGAATGAAATCATCACTTATTGAACAAAAATTAAAGATACTATCTTTAACAAATTTTTCGTAAATTTCCACATGTCTTTTCAAGTATTCCTCTCCGAATACTCTGATGAAAACAGGGGCAAGAACGAACCTGAAAATCTGAAATACTTTACAGCGTTTTGACAGGCTGAATACATGCTCCATAATCTTCAAAGCGATGCCAAGCATTTTACCCATGCCCCTCACCTTTAAACACTATAAAACCATCCTTCTCCACAATCTTCCTCCAGCTATTTGACTCAAGTTGATCTATCCAATCTCTCCACCCCTCAATGTTTTTCAGTCTTGGGTTATTCATGTTTAGGATAATGTAATCAATCCTTTCTGGAGTTACATTCGCAACGCATCGGCTTGAGAATGTGTAGCATGGAAACATGTATATCTTCTCCCTTTCAGCAAGCAAAATCTGAAATGGTTCTTGAACCAAAACAGAAGCGTTTTTTGGAATTTGCCTTGCTATTTCTTTTGCAATTCTATCCTCTTTTGTTTCGACTAAGAAGTTTTCAAAGTAAACGCTATGTCCTTTTACTTCACTCGAATTCACCTTATAAAGATAACCAAATGGGCCATAAATTGCTGCTGAAGTTAGTGAAAGCAGGAGGATAAGGAAGACAGAAGAAATAAGAAAGTTTTTCGTAACTATCTTTCTAATTAAAGTTAAATCTGATTTGCTCAACTTATAAATCGCTTTTATTGCAGAGAAATATAAAACAGGGAGAAGAATTGCGGAATACTGATAAAGGATGGAATACATCGGATATCTTTCAGAGAGCAAATTTTGGGCAAATATTGGAAGGGCGATGAAAATTGTGCTGCTGAAAAGAGGAAAGAAAGCAAGCGGGAAGAGAAGTGTTCCTATGTATGCAATTTTTGCTACTGTTAATACATGCTGCAAAACGAATAGGGGTTCTGTCATTATTGTATGCAAGGCTTCACCCATACCGCTTCCGAGATAGCTATATCTTTTCATGAAAAACTCCGAACCTCCGGCTGAAGGGAAAACTACAAAAATAATGAAAGCCCAGAGTATGCTAAATATGAGGCATGGAATTCCGAAAGTGATTCTTTGTTCTGATCTTAAAGTTATTAAGTTGTAAAGTCCAAGAAATATTCCAACAAGGAAGAAGTTTTCCTTGCAAACTACCATCAAAGCCGAGAAAATGAAAAAAGGTAGGGCTTTCCGCTTATAAAGGAAGTAGAGAGCGAATGCGAGAAATGCCATTCCGAAAGTGTCGTTGTGAAATGCTTGCAAATATAGATACTGGGTGGCAGGGTTAAGGAAGAAGGAAAGAGCAAGCAGCAAACCCAGGAAGCGGGATTTCAGCAAATCTCTTCCAATCCAGTAAACGGGTATTGCAGTAATTGAAATGAAGAGGGCCTGGGCTATAAGAATGGATGCTGGATTCTGTAACATGAGATAGAATGGTGCGGATATATAGAGGGGCAACCATCTTGAGATGTCAAATACAATAGGCTTTCCACCTATTGGAACAAAAAATATCGTTGATTTTGGAATTCCCTCCCTTATTATGAACCATATCCTTTGAATGTATGCAGCAATATCGCCTCCATAATGCTCCAGTGCATTTAATTTTAGATATGCTAATGCAGAAAAGAGGATAAAGACAAGGGAAAGGAATGAATAGAATGCTTTATCGCTCTTGATGCGTTTAGTAAGCCACTCAAAGTGACCATGCACGAGTATTTTGAGCGAGATAATTAGGGAGAGTGTAGTCATTAGGAGAAATAGAAAAACAGTGTTTTTCAAATGTTCTTCTGGTGGAGAGGCACCTGGGTAAAATCCCACTTTTATGAAAAGGAAAACTGAGAAGGGTAGGAGGAGAAGCGAGGGTAGGTATGTAAAAGCGTCATCCCTCAAAATCTGTTTCACATCCGAATTTTTAACTCGGCTGAGAATAGAAGCGTAGAGAATCCATACAAGGAAGTATATGAATGAACATGCCGGAAGGAGTAAAAGGAGGAGGAGATTTGGGTAATGCATACATCTCATTAGCAGAAACATGCCGAGCGAGATTCCCGAAATCAGAACAAGGAGTAAAGCTTTTTTATCTTCTTTCGCTTCTCTCAGAATGCTCATGCTTTTTTGTAATCCCAAAAAGTTATAAATAATATGCGGTTTAAAACCAGAAAAGATTAAGGTGTTAGGTATCCGAGAGGTGCGGGGGAATGAAAGTTTTGGTTACGGGAGGAGCGGGATTCATAGGCTCGCACATCGTTGAGAAGTTGCTTGGGGAAGGTGAGGAGGTTGTAGTTGTAGATAACTTTGACCCATATTACGATGTTCGCTTGAAGGAAAAAAATGTGGAGATGTTCAAAGGGAATCCAAATTTCACATTCGTAAGAGGAAATATTCTCGACAGAGAACTTATGCATCCGATAATTAAAGAAGTTGATGCAGTTATTCACATGGCAGCTCAAGCTGGAGTTAGAGCATCAATAGAGAATCCAAGAAAAACATTTGAAGTTAACGCTTACGGCACTTTTCAACTCCTTGAATTATGCCTGAATAGCGATGTTAAAAAGTTCATAAACGCCTCCTCCTCTTCCGTTTATGGGAAGGTTAAATATCTGCCGATTGATGAAGAACATCCGAAGGAGCCAATTTCTCCTTACGGGGTTTCTAAACTCTCAGCAGAACATTACTGCAGGGTTTTTTACGAAGTTTATGGATTAAAGACTGTAAATTTGAGGTATTTCACTGTTTATGGACCGAGGATGAGACCAGATTTGGCAATAAGTGTTTTCACAAGAAATGCTTTACAAAATAAGCCAATAGAAATATTTGGGGATGGCTCTTTCACAAGGGATTTCACATACATTGATGATGCTGTTGAGCTGACAATCAAATGCTTAAACAGCAGCAAAGCAAACGGAGAAACATTTAATGTTGGAAGCGGAAAGAGGATAACAATTTTGGATTTAGCAAAGAAGATAATTGAGATAAATAATAGCAAATCAAGAATTGTATTTTCGGATAGAAAGAAAGGTGATATGGAACACACCCAAGCGGATATTAGCAAGGCGATGAAAGTGCTGGGATATAATCCAAAATATAGTCTTGATGAGGGATTAAAAGTTTTTAGTGATTGGGTGAGGGAAAATGGAAATTATTAAGACAACTGATTGGGAAGAATGGGATGATTTTGTAAGTAAATCTCCACAAGGAACTATCTTTCATACGTCCTATTGGCTTAGAGCATCTGGTAAGAATTTTGTTATATACGGATGTTATGATAAAGGAGAGCTGGTAGGTGGATTAACTATAGCTTACAGCAAGAAGTTAGGAATAAAATATGCGCACCACCCTCCATGGACACCTTACCTTGGTATCATCTTTAAAGAAATAGAGGGTAAATATACTAAAATGCTATCAATTCAAAAAAAGATTTGTGGAGAAATGGCAAGAATCTTAAAAGAAGACTTTGATGCAGTTTATTTTAATTTATCTCCGCATGTTATTGATATTCAACCTTTTATATGGGAAAATTTCACTGGTGGAATAAGGTATACTTACATAGTAGATATCAGTGACTTAAACAAAGTATGGAGGGAAATGGATCGCAAAAGGAGGAATGATATAATTAGTGCAAGGAAAGAGAAAATAAAAATTATTAATAACGAGTTTAAAGATGTTATGGAGTTAATGAGAAAATCTTTTGAAAGACGAAATAAAAAAATCCAATTCGAGAAAGAAGCATATAGCTACAACAGTATCTTAGAGAGAAAGGGCATGTGTAAGTCTTTCATTGCAGAAAAAGATGGAAAATTCATTTCGGCTGTTTACATAATTTGGGATAAAAGATGTGCATACTATCTTCTGGGTGGTTATGACTCTGAAGAGGCACATCACGGAGCGACAGCTTTAGCTGTATGGACAGCTATGAACTTTGCACGAAATATTGGATTGAAATACTTTGACTTCGAGGGGTCAATGATACCTGAAGTGGAACATTTTTTCAGAAAATTTGGCGGGAAACTTACTCCCTACTATTCAGTTAGGTGGTCAAGAATTTGGGTAAAACCTCTGGAAGGGGTTTATAGATTAGTAAAAGGGATTAAATGGTGATAAAAATGATTAAGAAAAAAACAAGAGCTATGTATAGGAAAATAAGATGGTATGCGTTCGGCTTGAGCTGTAAGTTATTAGACCTATTTGGGAGAAGTAAGTTTATGCAGCAAATGGTAATTTCCTCTTGGTATCTTTTCCAAGAGGTTTTTCTTTCGAAGTTGGCTCGTATGGCATATGTTTCTTTTGATCCTAATGAAGATATTTTCGAAAGAGTAAATATCGAGACATGCTCATGGTGCAACCTTAAGTGCAATTTTTGTCCATTTAGTAGGTACAAGAGGGAGAAAAGGATTATGCCATGGGATATATACGCTAAAATTATTGATGAATTATCTGATATAAATTACTCTGGAACTATAGCATTTCACATAATAAATGAGCCCTTTTTAGACAATATGTTATTTGAGAGGCTGGAATATGCAAGAAAACGTTGTCCAGAGGCATTTCTGCTACTTGATACTAATGGTACATTATTGACTGAAGAAAAACTGAAAAAAGCGCTTAAATATTTAGATAAAATTGTAATTGATGATTATCATGGTATATTAATTAAAAAGATAAAGAAATGGAAATTATCAAAGGAAGAAATGGAAAAGATTTCATTTGTACCATACAAAAAATTTTATCCACATAAGATAAATAGTAAATTGGGCGATGTTAAGATTCCGTCTATAGCTAAAAGAAGATTACCTTTAAAGCAATTCTGCGAAGATCCATTTGTACGAATGGCTATAAATTACGATGGAAAAGTGTTATTATGCTGTGAAGATTTTAGGGGAAGAGCTGTTATAGGTGATGTAAGGACGCAGAATCTAATGGATATATGGAGGAGTGAAAAATTAAATAATATCAGAAGGAGACTATTAAATTTTGACAGGAATTTTTTTCCTTGTAACATTTGTAATGTCGGAGTGTAAAAATCACATTTAAGTAATAAAGGAGGATGGATAAAAGATGGAAAAAAAGTTGGAAGAAAAAAGGAGAAAAATTAAGATATTATATATTTCCAATAGCTATGTTGTCTTTGTTAAGAAAGATATAGGCATTTTAAGAAAATACTTTGAAGTGGAATTTTTGAAATACGGAGGATTTATGTCAATAATCTACTTTATATTTACTCTTTTATTAAAAATAAGAAATATCGATGTTATTTTTTGCAGATTTGCTTCTACGCACGCGTTCTTTGCGGTTCTCTTCTCAAAAATTTTCAGAAAGAAATCAATTGTTGTAGTTGGAGGCTTCGACATAGCAAACATACCTGAAATTAACTATGGTTTTGCAAGGTCTCCACTTACGAGGTTTCTACTAAGATTTACCATTAATAATGCTGATAGAGTATTACCATTGAGTGAAGCTTTGAAAAAGGATATCTTTAATAATGTAGGAAGAGTAAGAGGTGGGAATATTGAGGTTGTTCCAAACGGTTATGATACTAAAAAATGGAAACCAGCAAGTAAAAAGGAAAGACTTGTTATCACTGTCTGCGGAGAATTAAATGAGACAATTTGTAAAAGAAAAGGTATAGAAGTTTTTATCCAAGCTGCACGGTATTTACCAGATGTTGAATTCGTAGTAATTGACAAGAAGACAAAGTATTCACGGAAATTGGAGGAAAATGCACCGAAAAATGTGAAATTCGTTAGTGTGCCAACTCAATCAAAAGAGTTGTTAAGATATTATCAAAAAGCAAAGGTATATTGCCAGCTATCAAGATATGAAGGGCATCCGAATGCCTTGAGTGAGGCGATGCTTTGCGAGTGCGTTCCCGTTGGAACTAAGTATGGGGGCATCCCTGAAGTTATTGGAGATACGGGATTTTATGTTCCTTATGGAGATGCAAAAGCTACAGCAGAAGCGATAAAGAAGGCATTAAACTCGGATAAAGGAAAAGAGGCAAGAAAGCGAATTGAAACACTCTTTCCGTTAGAAAGAAGAGAGGCTACCCTTTTTAATATCGTGCATGAACTCCTAGGTGACGAACATGAAAAGCTTTCATGAAGAATTGAGAAAGAAATATGAAAATCATTACTCATCACTGGGATTGAAAAACCTGGCAGAGTTAGTGAATAAACGCATAAGAGGTGAGGTGGGAAAGGAGCAGGCAAAGGAAATAAAAAAGTATTTGAAATTAAGTGGTAAAATTCTTGATGTAGGTTGTGGAACAGCAGAATTTTTAGTAAAGGTGGCAAGCCATTGCGAGGTTTATGGCATAGAACCTGATGCAGATTTTGCGAAACTTGCAAGAATGAGGATGAAAATAAACGATGTAGAAGGGGAAGTTATTCGTGCGGTTGGTGAACATCTGCCCTTTAAAGATAACTCCTTTGACATTGTGACTTCCTTTTCTGTTCTTGAACATGTCCAAGATCCTCTGAAGGTAATAGATGAAATGCTAAGGGTCAGTAAAAAATTCGTTTATATCCACTTTCCAAACTACGCATACCCCTACGAACCTCACTACAAGATATTTTGGATACCTCTTATGCCAAAAATGGTCGGGAAAATATACTTGAGGATTAGAGGAAGGAATGCAAGTTTTCTTGACGACATTAATTATATTACAGCTCGCAAGGTTATGAAATACTTGGCGAAAAAGGATGTGGAAGTTAAAAATGCCGTGGTAGAGCGGATAAAAAATCCAGATTTAGTTGTTAAACACAGAACTCTTGCACGGGTAATAAAGTTCTTTCCCCATCTTTCAAACTTCATATCATATATTTCACCTGGGGTAGATATAGTTATAGAGAAGAAATTAGATTCAGTTGCGGTAGGTAGAGACAATAAATGTGATGCAGTGTTTAAGAAATATAAGCATGAAGGAGGAGATAAACTATGAAGAGGTGGAATGTTATCTTTGTACTAATTGATGCTTTAAGAGCGGACGCATTAGGTTGTTATGGTTGTCGATACAAACCAAGCCCGAATATTGATAAAATAGCGGAGGAAGGTGTTTTATTTAAAAATGCTTTTTCATGTTCTGAGTGTACGACTCCATCACTAACATCCATATTTTCTGGCAGATATCCAAGATCACACGGAATAATGAGATTACATCCAAGTTCTAAGGAGATTTCGATTTTAAATTCCTTAAAAGTAAAATTTTTGCCCGAAATTTTAAGTTCAGCGGGGTATACAACTCTTGCCTTAGATTGGGTAGGAAGATGGTTAAAACGTGGTTATAGTTATTATTATGGAATGCCCACAAGTAAGTTCGTTGAAAGCTCCGTCTTCAAAAGACTTTTACAGATTACGAGTTACCTCCCATCACCTCTGTATTACATAGTAAGAGCTGCTTGGAGAAAAATTTATCCTCACTTCTTAAACGTTAGTAATATTGAAGATGCAGAAACTTTTACCAATTTAGCTATTGACTTGATCAGACACAATAGGAGCGAAAAGTTTTTCCTCTTTATTCATTACTGGGATACCCATGTACCTTACAATGCACCAAACGATTTTATGATACCGGTAAATGAGGGAAAAAATTTAAAAATTAGTGATATTTTGAGAAAAATATCACATCCTACAATAAGAATGAAAATAAGAAGTTTTACTAAAGGTATAAAAACTGCTGATAGAGCTATAGCTAAGTATTATGGTGCTATAAAATATATTGATAGCGAAATAGGGAAGCTCATGGATAATTTAAGTGATATGGGGATGATTGATAATACTTTAATTATACTAACATCAGATCATGGAGAGAGTTTAATAGAGCATGAAATTTATTTTTCTCACCATGGACTTTATGATGAGGTTATTCACGTTCCTCTCGTTTTCAAAGGACCAGGGATCCCGGAGGGTATAGAGATTGATAGCTTAGTTCAACATGTTGATATAATGCCCACTATTCTTGATATACTTGGAATTAAATGGAATAGAATGGATGGAAAAAGCCTCATTCCGCTTATAAGAGGGGATATGGAAAAATTGAGATCAGCCGTTTACATGGAGGAGGCTAGTGTAGAAAGAAAAATGGCAATCAGGACTTTAGACTATAAATACATTTGTGCCCCCTCCAAAGAGGAAGCTGTGTGTAAGGAGTGCGGTCGCATTCACGGTGGAGTTGAAGAGTTGTACGACTTAAAAAAGGATCCCTTTGAAACCAACAACATCATAAACCAAGAGCGAGAAATTTCTGAAGAACTAAGGAAAAGTCTATTTACTTGGATTAGATACCTAAACCAAAAGAGAGAAGAAGAACTAATCAGAATGAAGATAAAGAAGTTAAAAGTATAACTCTCAATATCACCATTTTCTTTCCCCTTTAACCTCTGGGCTGTAGCGTTCTTAGGATTTCCTCTGCTATCACATCCCAGGTGTAATTTTTCACAGCTTTTAAACCATTTTCTCCTAATTCTCTTGCAATCCCTTCATTTTCTATGAGAATTCTTATTTTTTCTGCAAAATCTTCTGGGTTATCAGATTTGGCAATTAATCCACATTTTGTTTCCATAATTAGTTCCCTCACTATTCCTATATCCCCAGCGACAACAGGTTTACCACATGCCATATACTCAAATACCTTTATAGGCGACATATGCGCAGGTATCTTTTTTCTCTTCATAAATTCAGTCAGTCGGTAAGGTGCAACAGCCACATCTGCTGCTGAAATATATTTTGGAACTTCCCCATGCTTAACAAAACCAGTAAATACAAAGCGATTTGCGACTCCTCTCTTTTCTGCCTCTTCTCGTAGTAATTCTAAATCTTTACCTACCATTAAAAACATTACGTCATCTCTTAATTTTTCTGCAACTTCAATTAATATATCGGGACCGTGTCCCTTACTGAGCACACCTACATACACAACAACTTTTTTATTCTCTAATCCATATTTTTTTCTAACCTCCTTTGCCCCTTCTGCATCATATTTAAATGATGTGGAATCTACTCCCCAGTGCTTCTCGACAACTTTGTTTCGAAATTCATTGGGTACTATTTCAGCACTGTTAGCTATTATCTTATCTGCAAGTTTTAATTGAAGTTTAGTGTAAGATTTATATAAAACCTCAACTACTGCACTCGCACCGAGTAATTTAGCTGGTATTACCCCAATCCCCTTTTCATTGCTTCTTTCTACGATAATGTCAAATTTATATTTTAATAATAGATGGAAAATGTATGTCATTAGGATGAATCTATAGAAAGAGAAAAAGAAATTTTCTAAAACTTTATATTTTTTATTTCTCTGCTTTCCCTTTTTCTCTTTTATGTTAGTTTTGCCCTCTATGGGAAACAGAATACCTCTATATATACGCCTAGTTAAGATTTTATCCGAAAGCTTTTCAAATTTCTTCTGACCTCGCATTCGTCTTGAAATTATGAAAACTTCGCAGCCTCGCCTCGCTAGACTCTCCGCCTCCTTCAAAACGTGTGTTGAGCCTCCTGCAAATTCTCCTGTGTGCGGAACTGGTATATCTGGTGCCACATATAGTATCCTCCTACTCCTCCGAGAGTTACCCTTCATAGTTTTCCAAGTTAAGACTTTGGAAATATATATATGTTGCTTTAGCTAGATAAAACTTTGAGGGTAAATAAATACAAAATCGGATGTCTTATCTCCAGAGTGATTTTTGGGTGGAGAGTAGGCAAAATGGGTAAAAATTCGCTTATACACTGGAAGGCAAAGATAGATAAACCCAAGAATATATTTATAGGTAATGATTCAATAGTATATCCATATGCAATTTTAAGAGGTGAAGGAAGAATAGAAATAGGAAATAACTGCGTCATAGAGTATGGTGCATATATACATACAAACAAAAATACAAAGCTTATTATTAAAGACAACGCAATTATTGCACCAAAGGCAATGATATTCACAACTTCAAACTACTATGAAAGAGGGAAAATAATAAGAGATGTTATAAAAGATGGTGATGTTATTATAGGAAGAGACGCTTACATAGGTGCTAATGCTATAATTTTGCCTGGAATTACTATTGGAGATTGTGCAATAATTGGTGCAGGTGCTGTTGTTACAAAGGATGCTCCCCCTATAAAATACTAGTAGGGGCACCTGCGAGGGTAATAAAGGAGAGGGAGAAATAGCCTTATGATGAGGGTTTAGACGAGAGTTTACTGAAAACTCCAATTAAAAGTATTATAAGAATTTTTTAATTATTTTTCTTACCCATTCAGACTCTACTCCCGTCTTCATCTCTATAGCTTTCATCACAACGATGTCCTCTGATTCAAAAGACCGTAAAATTAGGAGTAATGCGAAGTAAACACTTAGGTAAAACAAAAACATCGCAATTAATACGTATACCATTGTAACCTTGAATAAGTGTTTTGTAATTACATAAGTCATATAAATCGATGTTAATGATGCAAGAAAAATTTTTATATAGCTGAATTTTAGCGGTTGAATGTGTATTATTTTAAATATTTCTGCGAATGCAAGGCTATTTACGGTCAGAATAGATACGCTAGTTGCTATTGCAGCCCCGTTTATTCCATAGGCTGGGATAAGATAGAAATTAAGTAGTACATTTAGCGCACTTCCAATGCATGTATTTATCATTACAAGTTTTGTTTTGCCAATAGTGTATATGATTTGATTTGTAGGTCTAAAAATAGAAATTATAAGCCTCCCTACTACCAAGATACAGAGTGCGAAAGCGCCCTCAATATATTCTTCGCCATAAAGAATATAGAGTACTTGCTTTGAAAATACTATCATTAATATAGTTATAGGCAATACGAGCATTAAGATCCATTTTGTAACCGCACAATTGATTTCATTCATTTTTTCAACTTCTCCTCTTGAATACATCTCTGTGATGATAGGAAGGAAAATAGACATAAAGGATGCGGGAAATACTTTAAGTAAGTTTGCAATCGCTAAGGAAGCTCTGTAAATACCGACATCCCTTGCAGTCATGAAGTACCCCAACATTAAAGTGTCAATCCATCCCATCACCAAGCCAAGCATTCCTGAAAACATTAAAGGCCACGAGAATGAAATTAGCTCTCTTCTTAAAGGAACGGTCTTCAATCCTTTAGTTGGGAAAATCCTGTTTAAAAAATAAAATGACGCTGAAGCAGCTACTATCATGCCAATTACATATGCATAAGCTGCTCCTATGATGCCAAGTCCTATATAAAGTAGGAAAATGAGTAACAAAAGTCTGCTCAGATTCTGTAGTATATGCTCACTATATACAGCATACTTGATTTCCTGAAATCCCGCAATAGCTCTATTGAATATACGAAGCAATGGAAAGAAAGGAATGCTAACAGCAAATACTCTGAGAACAGAAGCTAAATTAGGCTCAGAAAAAAATTTGATTGAGATTTCATCAGCAAATAAAAATACAAGTACAGCAGCTGTTACTGCGAGGGGCAAAACGATTTCGAGTGAAGATAGGATTACTCCCTTTATCTTTTCTTTTTCCCCTCTTCCTTTGTAAAAAGAGACATATCTTGTTACACCCTCAGCCATTCCGACTAGAACTACTGTTGATGCGATTGTAGTAACGGCAGAAGCCAGAGAAATCAAACCGTAGTCTTCCGGACCAAGAAATCTCGCAATTATGAGCATTGAAATGTATGCTAAGAGCATTCCCACTGCTGTCCCGATGAAAACAATTC
>Ga0190309_1000165_pt1 | contig 20462 bp, 31 predicted proteins | sample 48700767_MG_FD_161656 | JGI IMG/M metagenome (GOLD analysis project Ga0190309, IMG submission 161656) | Hydrothermal vent sediment bacterial communities from Southern Trench, Guaymas Basin, Mexico - 4870-07-6-7_MG | ecosystem: Environmental > Aquatic > Marine > Hydrothermal vents > Sediment ... | reverse complement strand
CGACCAAATTCCGAGGATTATTTTTAATGATAGAAGAATGTACGAAACTGACTCCATCGCGAGAAGGATTGCGGAGGAGCTTTTCAAAACTGGGAAATACGAGAGGTTTTCTGAGATAGAGCAGTTATTTATTTTTCTGCCTTTTCATCACTCTGAAAATTTGAAAGACCAGAAAATAGCAAACAGAATTTTTGAAAGATTGTACAAGAAAAACCCGAATGAATTCGAGTGGATATACAAAGCATCAAAAGAATATATTGAAATTATAAAAAAATTCGGAAGGTTTCCGTGGAGAGATGAGATTTTAGGAAGAAATATTGAGAAAGATTAAAAATCCGCACCTGAAGAAACCATATTTATTTAATTAAAAATAAATTATGGTAGAAGAATACGAACTCGTTCCTTTAACGCCTTTGCGAAAAATCGAGCAGAGACTTGAAAGAATCGAGCGCGGTGCTCCTGGATACAACGCGGTGCTGAAAGATTTAATCGAGATGATGAAAGAAAATCAAAAAGTTGTTGACAATTTGGTTAGCACGAACTCGGAATTGATAGGAAGCTTGGGAGTTCTTTCGGAGCGGTTGAGCGAACTAACAAAAAAATTCGAGGAATTTATGGAGAGCATAGAGGTGAGTGAAACAAGCGAGGAGCCGGAGGAATTAAAGAAATTGATAGAGGAAAATAAAAAATTGGCAGAGGCAAACAAAGAGCTGTCCGAAAGAATATCGAAACTCGAGAGAAGAATGAAACTGATGGCTTTGAGCAGATATTATTATCCAATGCGTCAAAAAACAGAGACCCATCATGGATGAGAAAAAGAAAATAAATTTGGATATAGATGAAAAGAAAGAGGTATTTTATGCGAACAACATAGCAATTTTCAACAACCCAGCGGAATTTGTCATAGATTTCTCCCAAATAACTCCGAGAATAGATATAGTTGAGGATAAGCAAGTAATTACTTATGTGGTGAAGCACAATGCAATTGTGTTGGAACCAAAGCAAGCGAAAATTTTTCTCAGTTTGCTCAAAGAAAATATCGAAAAATACGAGAAAAAATTCGGTGAAATAAAGTTGCCGAAGAATAAAAAGGAAGGCAAAAAAACTCTTGCCAAAAAATTCTCTGACTATATAGGCTAATTCAGAACTTTTATTTTATTCTTTTCGCAAAATTCTATAATCTCTGACCTTTTCTTTTTTCCCACACTCGAAGCTATTATTATCTCTTTCGGCTTTAATTCGCGCAGCTCATTGAGGTTGAAAACTCTAATTATCTCCTCTTTCTTCCCTTTCTTATAACCAATTTTCGGCTTTATTCCCTTTTTGCCAACTCTCAATTTATTCTGCAATCCCCTTGGCTTTCTCCAGCATTTTTTTAATTTTTTGTATTTTCCGAAATCTGTTCTCTCAAAGACAATTTTCTCTTTTGCTTCCATAATTTTAACCGAAATTTTTATAAAGTTGTTACAATTGGTTTATCGAGGACGATTATTGTGTGTTCTGCATGCGAGATTTTTGCATCTCCTTTCAAAATTCGATAAACTTCGATGCAGTTTCTGTCAATTAGCTCTTTCATCGCGAGTTTTAGTTTCGTTCCCTTTATATTTAGCCATCTATCAGAAAAAGGCATCCCGTGCCGCTCTCTCATTTTCTCGATAATTTCTCTGGCTTCCTTTAATCTGCACGGTCTCTCTCTGATTAAAGAATAAGTTAAAGCCCTTTTCTCATCTTCCTCTTTCACAAAATTTCTTCCGTAGGTTGCGAAAGGTTCTATCGCCACAACTTCTCCTTCTTTTAATTCGTAATGATAGCCGCTGTTATAGTTCGGTATTCTGGGCTCAGCGTGAATAACAAACCTCTCCAAACCATGGCCAGTAAGATTTATAATCGGTTTTAAATTGAAACCTTTTATAATTTCCTCTATTTTTGCTCCGATTTCATTCACATCCCTTCCGGGCTTGACGAGTTTTATAGCTTCTTCCAAAGCTTTTTCTACAGCCTCAACCAAAATTTTGTCTTCTTCAGCAAGTGCAACAGTGCAAGCGGTATCGGCAAGATAGCCATCAATAGCAACACCCACATCCAATTTAACAAGATCATTTTCTTGAATAATTGTATCATCATCCTGCGTAGGAGAATAGTGAGCAGCTATCTCGTTTCTCGATATATTGACTGGCCACGCTGGTATTCCGCCAAGCTCGGTAATTTTCGTTTCTATTGCTTCAGCAATCTCGATTAATTTTCTTCCCGGCTCGACCATTTTTTTCCCGTAATTTAGAGCGGTTTTCGCTATTTCTCCTGCTTTTTTGTATTTTTCCAGTATTTCGGCTTCCATTATTTTAATTATTGAAAAATAAAAAGCTTGGTTTTTGAGGGAAATTTGTGGTTAGTTCGCAAACAAGTTATAATAATTACCTCAGCAATTTTCTCAATTTCGGATTTAGATAGTAAACTTTAAATTTTGCCATTAACTCGGCTCCAACAGGATTGCTTGTTTTGAATGCGAGATAAAGATAGAATTTCATTGGCAAGCATCTATAAAATTTAGAAACTACCTTGGAAAGAAAATTTTCTTTGGGCTTTTTTACAGATATGTAGCCATGGTTTCGAGCTACTTCAATCAGGCGCTTGCCTTTCTTATTTCTCACAAAAGCCAACGACCATCCTTTCGGTGCACCCAAAGCGCCAAATGAAATGTCCGCGTTGTATCCCAAATAATCTTTACAATCTATGCAGCTCTTTGCGATGCATCTTATCGTTTTGCTAACAGGAATTTTATAGCGTTTGCCGTACTTATCTATAAAAAGGAAGTAGGGCTCGAACATTTTTGTGTCTCTTAAAGTGTAAAATATTACCTTATCCAATTCAATTCCGAAACTTTGGGTTAGATTATAAAACTTGTCCGGCTCGAAGTTTGTGCCGCATGCTATAGATATGGTGTATTTGATATTGTGTTTCAGCAATTTTCTCTTTTTCAAATTGCTAAGAGCTTTCATGTGGCACGGTAATCCAACCACAGCAATTTTTTCATTTTCCGGAATCTTATTCAAAATTGAGAGCACCGGCGTAATTGTATGCCTCATCCCAGAAAGCTTTTTAATTTCCTCAGTGGTTTTAGCGTACTTCGGCTTTCCGTGGATTATTGTTTTTCCCTTTTCTACTCCTAAAACTCCATCTATCAATCCCTCTTTTTTAGCCGCAAGCAAGGTTGAAACAACAGCACCTGAATAAGTTCCCTCAAATTTTCCTTTAACAAATATTACTTCCTCATACGCTCCCAATAAATCATTTTTCATAATTTTTTCCGGACAGGAATGGAGCATATTGCATCTGGGACATTTAGATGCTCATACTATTTAAGCGTAAGCAAAAAAGTTTGCCAAGCGCTTTAATCATTATTCAGACTCTAATTTTCCGCCTTTATTAATTCTTTGTTTTGTATTTCTTAATTACCATTTCCAATGCTTCCTCTAAATTTATATTAAAATAGTTTGCTACGGTTATTAAGGAATAAAACACATCTCCTATTTCGGAGATTATTTCTTCCCGAAATTGTAACGGTTTTGTTCCGTATTCGCTCATCTTTAAAACTTCTTTGGCAACCTCTCCTACTTCACTAACCAAATCCAAAACCCTGTGTTCTGGAGGATAAACTAAATTGTGCTTTTGACAAAATTCTTCAACTTCATTTTGAATTTGGTTAAGTGTTCTCGTTTCTAAACCTATAATTTGAAATCCGTACTTTTCAATCTCTTCTTTAGGCCAAAATTTTACATCTTTGGTTTTTACAACATAAGTTACTTTTTTCTCAATAACTCTGCCGGTATATTTTTTTGTTTCTGGGTCCCACTCCTTCAAAACCAAAACATCTCCAGGTTTACATTCCCAATCGGCTAAACGCAACTCAAAAGTTTTATCTCCGTCAAGGATTTTCTGAAAAAATTTCGGCCAAATTTTCTTTTCGATTCTCATAATGGATTATTCAATTTTATTTTTATGGCTCAAAAATTCTAATTTTTGCGCATCTTAAAAATTAATTTTTTTAAAATTATTATATGAAGGTTGTTAAAAGCTCCGAAAATAAAGTTATCCTTGAGACAGAGGAAACAGCCACTTTGCTCAATCTGCTTGTTGAAAGATTGTGGAACGAGAAGGGTATAAAAAAGGCCGCCTACGGAAGTAAGCATCCCTTTCTGGAAAAAAATTTGCTTATTGTGGAGGGAAGCAATATAAAAAAAGCAATTGAAAATGCGTGCAATTCGATAATCAGAGATTGCAACGAATTGCTGAAGCAAATTTAATTTTTCCTTTTTTTGGAAATTTTATTAATTTTTTCGATTTATAACTATGGAAACGCAAAAATGACATCTGCAAGAACCGTTGAGGAATTGGTGGAAAAATATAGGGAAAGAGGGAAATTAGAAGAGCTAAGAAATAGAATTATCAGTATAACGGTTGAGAAAGGCGATACCTACGAGACCATTTTGGAGCATTTGAAAGATATAGGAAAATATATCGGAGGGGATACTGTTGTGGCTATTGATTATAGAAAGCTGGGAGGAGGGGTTGTTATAAGCGAGGCCAAAGCTCTTAAAAAATTTTATGAAGAATATCGCTATTGCCACCAAATATAAGATTTAAAACCCAAATAAATGATGAAGATTTTATTGGGAAAAAATAATATTATAGACAAGGAGGTGTATTGGGAGATAGAAAACGAGAAAAATCCGCATCTCATAGTTTTCGGAACGAGCGGCTCAGGGAAAACTGAAACTCTGAAGGCAATCGTAGGGGAATTAAATAAAAACGGGGTGCCGTCGCTAATAATAGATTTTCATAATGAGTACGAGGAGGTTGCCGAAAATATTTTGGATTTAAAAATCAAAACAATAAATCCTCTGGAGCTTAAGGAAAACGAAAGCCCCGAAAATACAATTTACGAGGTTTCTGAAATAATAAAAAAGGTTTTCAAGCTCGGAGATATTCAGGAGTCAATTTTGAGGAAAGCCATAAGAGATAGTTATTTAGCTCGCGGCATAGATCCGAGAAAAGCGGGAAAATATAAAGAATTTCCGAATTTTTCGGATGTAGAAAAAAATATTTACAAGCAGGAAAATAATTCAAATAAAATAATTGTAAATTCCTTAATAAGCCGTATAGAGCCTCTCTTTGACATGGATATTTTCACAAAAAACACAAATATCGATTTCACAAAATTAATGAATAAAACCACCGCGGTAGAGCTAAAAGATTTTCCTACTGAAGCCGTGAAAACAGCTATTGCCGAGTTTTTTCTGAACAAATTGTGCTATTTTGTTTACTCTTTAAACAAATCCAAAAAAATAAGGTTGTGCTGCGTTATAGATGAGGCGCACCGTTTGATGTACGAGAATTCTCCTTTGGACAAATTGTTGAGAGAATCGAGAAAGTATGGAATAAGTGTGATTTTGGCTTCTCAAAGACCCAGTGATTTTAGCGAAACTGTGCTCGCAAACTCTGGAGTATTATTAAGTTTTCAGTGCAGTTTGGAGAAGGATGCGAAATTCGTTGCGAAACAATTTAATTTGGATTACAGAAAGATTAAAAATCTCACAGAGCCGGGGCTCGGATATGTGAAATTTTCGAGAAGCGAGAAACCAGAGAAAATAAAGATAATTCCCCTAAAAGAAAGGAAAATAAAAAAATTGAAAAAGGAAATAAAAGCCGAAGAACCTAAAAAGGAAAAATTCAGGAGCCTAAGAAGAATTTTCTTTTATGACAACGAAAGTTTCAGCTTAATCATGTTTCTAAGGGTGCTTGCAATCTCTCTTTCGGTTATTTTCGCTTTATGGAATCTGTATTTTTTAAGAATAAAAAGCTCTCTTGCGTTGTTTATTCTGGCATTTATCTGGACTCCGGCTTTTTCCTACAATTTAGAGATTAAAAAAGAATCGGCAAAATTATTTAATATTTTCAGATTTTTCTTCTCCTGCTTCCTTTTTCTCCTCTTTTGCCTCTTTTAAAAATACTTTGGCAATCGCGTAATTCCTGTTTTTTTGGGAAAATATGTATTTCAAATCTATATTTTGCTCAGCCACATTGTATTTTTCGATAACCATTTTCTTCACTTCCTCTTTTGATGGAGTCGGTGCATTTCTATGGGGAATTTTCAGAAGAAGCTCTTTTCTGTTCAGGAATATGTTATCCCTCTCCTCAAGCACCTCCATATTTAATTTTTTCATTTTAATTTATAAAATGGAAGTAATAGATGCCACGGACACAATTTTGGGAAGATTGGCGAGTGAGGTTGCTAAAAGAGCTTTGAAAGGAGAGGAGATCGCGATAGTAAACGCGGAAAAAGCTGTGATCTCGGGAAATAAAGAATTTATTTTCAAAAAATATTTGGAAAGAAGAAATCGGGGAACACCGCAGCACGGACCTTTTTTTCCTTCGCGACCAGATATGATAGTTAGGAGAGCCGTTAGAGGCATGCTTCCCTACAAAACACAAAAAGGAAAGGAAGCTCTGAAAAGGGTTAAGGTTTTTATTTCCGTGCCTGAGGAATTTAAAAATATTGAAGCGAAAAAAATTGGTAAGCAAGCAAAAGAACTAAAATGCGAATATATTTATGTTAAAGAACTCAGCAAATTTCTCGGATACAGACATTTAGAATGATATATACCGGAAAGAGGAAGAGGGCCGTAGCGAGGGTAAAAATAGAGAAAGGTGAGAATAAAATAATTATAAACAACAGAAGCTTGGACGAATTTCCGGAAGTAGCGAGATTGAAGATATTAGAGCCCTTGATAATCGCGAATGATTTCAATTTCAGCATAAAGGCGAATGTTAAAGGTGGCGGCTTTATGGGACAAGCTGAAGCTGTGGCGCAAGCAATTGCTAAAGGATTGGTTGATATCAAGGGAGAGGAGTTGAAAAAGAAGTTTTTGAAATACGACAGAGCTCTGCTTATCCCTGATATAAGAAGAACCGAACCCCACAAACCGAGCAGGAGCAAAAAAGGTCCGAGAAGGCACAAGCAGAGAAGCAAGAGATAGTTTAAAATTTTTATTATTTTTATGGACAAAAAAAGATTGGCCGCAAGGATTTTGAAAGTTGGCAAATCGAGGGTTTGGTTTAATCCAGAGCACAGAAAGGAAATAGAGGAAGCAATTACAGCAAGAGATTTCAGGGCTTTGATTAAAAAAGGAATTATTAGGAAATTACCGAGTAAAGAGAATCTATCTATGAGAAAGGGAAAGAGAAAAGGACCTGGAAGAAGAAAAGGAGCCAAATATTCGAGGCTTGACAGAAAGAGAAGATGGATTATAAAGATTAGAGCTTTGAGAAGGGAGCTGAAGAGATTGAAGGGAGAGAATTTAATAGAGAAGGAAGTTTACAAAGATTTGTATAGAAAAGCTGGAGGAGGATTTTTCAGAGATAAATCGCACCTCAGAATATATCTCGAAAGAAACGAGCTTCTCAAGAAAAAATAATTTAAAATTTTCGTGTTTATTATGGGACTCGAATATATTCACGCGGCTTTGTTATTGCACGAGGCAAAAAAGGATATTACAGAGGAATCCATATCGAAAATAATAGAAGCTGCCGGTATAGAAGTTGATAAAGCAATGGTTAAATCCACTGTAGAAAATCTGAAGAATATCGATATAGACAAAGTTTTGAGCTCTCCTGTTGCTCCGGTAGCTGTCGCGGAGCAACCAAAGGAGAAGGAAGAGAAGAAGGAAGAAAAAGAGAAGAAGGAAGAGAAGAAAGAGGAAGAGGCTGCAGCTGGCTTGAGTTCTTTGTTCGGATAGTTTTTTGATTTTTAAAACCCTCTTAATTGCAAAATGCTCTCTGGGTTGATAATTCTCGATAAGCCGAGCAATTTAACGAGTTTTGATTGTGTTGAAAGAGTTAAAAAAATTTTCGGAGTTGAAAAAGCTGGTCACACTGGAACGCTGGATTTTAAAGTTACAGGAGTGTTGCTGATTTTATTGGGAGAAGCGAGAAAATTGGCTCCTTTTTTCGAGAAAATGGATAAAACCTATCTCGGGGTGATGCATCTCCACAAAGAAGTTTCGCGAGAGGAATTGGAAAATGCACTGGAAAAATTTAAAGGTGAAATTATTCAATTGCCTCCGAGGAGATCAAGGGTTAAAAGAGTTCCGAGAAAGAGAAAGATTTACAAATTGGAAATCAAAAAAATTGAAAATAAAGATGTTACTTTGCTCGTGGAATGCGAGCACGGAACATACATAAGAAAGCTTTTCTGGGATATCGGGCAAGAGCTCAAAGTAGGAGCGCATATGAAATATCTTCGCAGGATTGCTGTGAACGGATTTAAAGAAGAGGAAGCGGTAAATTTGGAGGAGTTGGAAAAAGAAAAGGAAAAATATTTGATTAAGAACGAGGAGATAGTGTCGAGATTAAATATCAGAAAAATTGTTCTCGGCAAGGAGATGGAAAAGAGAATCAGAAACGGGGCTCCGATTTTTTTTAAAGATGAAACTCTGAAAAACTATGAAAAAGTTGCTCTTTTCGTTGAGAATAAATTGGTTGCGATAGGATGTTTTAAAGGAAATAAAATTAAAATTGAAAGAGTCTTGCTTGTTTAGGGATTCCAAAATTTTATATTTATTATTATAATGGAGGATGCCGATTCGGAAGATGTTAAGCTTTGCATAGTGAAAAACGGAAGCAATGAAGCCGCGATAAAATTGTATGAGGAATGCAAGAAAAACAGCAAATTTTCCAAGGTATTTTTGGCTGACTTATCGAAATTTATTGCACGCATAGAAAAGGAAAAAATTTTAATTTCCTACAAAGAAGGAGAGCTAGATTACAATATTTACTTCCTACGAACGGATCCGGAAGAATTTCCTTTTAATTATTTAATCGCTTCGGTTCTCGAAAAAAATGGTTGCGTTGTAATCCCTTCTTCGAATGCGATTTTGAACTGCAGCAACAAATGTTTAATCGCGAAAATGCTTCACGATTTCAATTTCGAGCAACCCACAACTTATTTTTCGTTCTCTCCGGAAACCGCAAAGAGAATCGCGGCAAATTTCGAGAAAGTTGTGCTGAAATTTTCGAAGCACGGAGGAAAAGGCACCACAATACTTGAAAACAAATCCAATGTCTCGGAATTTATCGATATATTCGGTGAGATTGCGAAGCCGTATTGCCTTCAGGAATTTGTGGAGGGCGAGGTTATTAAAAATTTGGTTATCGCCGATTTGGTTTTTTCAATTAAAGAATATCCGAAAGATGGAGAAAATAGAAGCAATATAGCGAAAAAAAGGGAACTCATAAAACTCAGCCAGCAAACCAACGAGAATTTGATTTCAATTAGCGATAAAATGCAAGCATATTGCTGCGAGATCGACTTGATAGAGAGCAACAAAAAATATTATGTGATTGACATAAGCTTGAATCCAAATTTGGAGATGTACGCGAAAATAACTGGAACGAATATTTACAAAATTCTCGCTACTTATTTATCCGAACTCGCGATAAAAAGAAAAAAGATGGAACATCCTATAATTCGGTTAATAGAGACGATTTTTCCTATAAAATAAATCTCAGCAAGAGAATTGCAATGCAAATTCCAAATCCAACAGCAAGCACAACTTCCGGCTTCAAATTTATTCCTTCCTCTACCTCATCGGAATAATTTATTAATCCTGCGGTTGTCATAGGCAACCTCTTTTTCGTTTCCTTTGCCATATTGCCACAATTAATTTTATTTTTTTATTTAAATAATCTGGCCAGCTAAATTCTCACCTCAAAATTTATCAATTTCCTTAAATTCTCAACCAAACTTTCGATTTTAACTCTAATTTGCTTCATTGTATCCCTATCTCTTATCGTAACCGTATTATCTTCAAGAGTTTCGTGGTCTATTGTTACGCAAAACGGAGTGCCAATCTCGTCCATACGGCGATATCTTCTTCCTATTGAGCCTTTGGAATCGTAAAAGCAGTGAAATTCCTTTTTTAAAATCTCGTACACCTCGAGTGCCTTTTCAGGTAAACCATCTTTATTAACCAATGGAAAAACAGCAACTTTGTAAGAAGCTATTTTCGGATGCAATCTGAGAACAACTCTCTTCTCATTATTTACTTCTTCCTCCGAATAGGCATCGGTAAAAAAAGCCAGAAAAACTCTGTCAACTCCAGCTGAAGTTTCAATTATCCAAGGTACATATCTCTCTTTGGTTTCTTCATCGAAATATTTTAATTCCTGTCCAGAAAATTTTTCGTGCCTCGAGAGATCAAAATCTCCTCGGTTGTGGATGCCCTCGATTTCCTTCCAACCGAAAGGAAATCTGTACTCGATATCCACAGCTTTCTTCGCGTAGTGAGCCAGCTCTTCTTTCCCATGCTCTCTAAATCTTAAATTCTCCCTTTTTATTCCAAGCTTTAAATACCAATTAAATCTCTCGTTCTTCCATTTTTCGAAAAATTTATCGGCATCTTCTTTTTTAACAAAATACTGCATTTCCATCTGCTCGAACTCCCGCATTCTGAACAGAAAATCTCTCGGAGAAATTTCATTTCTGAAAGCTTTCCCGATTTGGGCTATGCCGAAAGGTATTTTTTGTCTTCCGGTATCCAAAATATTTTTGAAGTTTATGTATATCAGCTGAGCTGTTTCGGGTCTCAAATAACTTATCTGCCCTTCTCCGGGACCAACTTTTATTTTAAACATTAAATTAAATTCCTTCACCTCGCCAAGCTCTCCTTTGCATTTCGGACATCTTAAATTGTTTTCCTTTATTATTTCCTCAAGCTCCTTTTTATCTGGCTTCACATTCTTTTTTAAAATATCCTCAACCAAAAGGTCAGCTCTAAAACTTTGCCCGCATCTCTTGCATTTAACCAAATAATCCACGAATTGCGATGCATGACCGGAAGCTTCCCAAACTTTCGGATGGGTAATTATTGCTCCTCCAATTCCGAGAATATTTGAATTCTCATAAACCATAGATTTCCACCACTCCCTTTTGATATTATTAACAATCTCTATACCAACGGGTCCGTAATCATAGAAACCCGAGAAGCCGCCGTAAATCTCTGCCGAAGGAAAAACAAAACCCCTTCTCTTGGCCAAATTCACGATTTTTTCAAATTTCGATTTCTCGTTGCTTTGCATAAATAATAAAAATATAAATTATGATATCCGCCTCTGAGGGAGATATAGTATTTTTGAAACTCGGAGAGAATGAGAATCTCGAGAATTTGGAAAATATTCTTGAAGCTTACGAGATTAATTCTGGGTTTCTTGAGGGATTCGGGAAAGTAAAATATATAGAAACTGAGAATGAGAAATTCAGCGGAGAAATAATTCTCTTCGGTTTGATTTCCGAGCTGAAAGGGAAACCGAATTTAAAATTATATTGCTACTCCTCACACTCAGGCAAGGTAAGAAATTTTCTCAGCGAAGAGCTAACAATTATTGTAAGGAGATTTGATAAAATTAAATTGAGTTCCATGATTGATGAGGAAGGCAAGGAAAGAATGGTGATAAAAGATTAGCATGGAATTTGTTGGCAAACTTATTGAAGCTCTAAAACTGGAATTTCCGAAAATAAAGGAAAATAATTTTATATTTCCGAGTGAATTTTGCGATATTGCGTGCAACATTTGCTTTTCGGAAGCGAAAAACAGAAATCTTTCTCCGCAGCAACTCGCTGAAGAGATAGCTGGAAAAATAAAATTACCGAAAGAGTTCGAGAAAGTGGAGGCAGCGAAAGGATATCTAAATTTTTATCTTAATTATAGCGAAATCTCGGAAAGAATTTTGAAATCGAAAATAGAAAAAATTTATAAGGGGAATGTGATGGTGGAATTTTCGCAACCAAATCCCTGCAAGGCGATGCATCTCGGCCATGCGAGAACCACTTTTCTCGGAGATTCAATCTCGAAAATTCTGGAATTTCTCGGATACAAAGTGATAAGAGCAAATTATTACAATGATTTGGGCAAGCAGGTTGCAAAGGAAATTCTGGCATATAAAAAATACGGTTTGAAAAGGGAAAAAAAGATTGACCATGAGTTAGCGGAAATTTACGCGAGATTGCACTCTGAAAAAAATGAGGAAATAGAAAGAGAGGCGCAAAAAATTCTTTACAGTTTGGAAAATGAAAATAAATATAGAGAGATTTGGAAAGAAATTGTTACCTCTGCCGTAAAAGGTTTTGAAGAAACCTATAAAAAGCTCAACATAAAATTTGATGTTAATTTTTTCGAAAGTGAATTTAGAGAAAAAGGCAAGAAGATAGCAAATATTTTGGTCGAGAAAGGAATCGCGCACAGAGAGGGGAATGCGATAATTGCGGATTTGGAAAAACACGGGTTGCCGAATATTGTTGTTGTGAGAGAAGACGGCACAGGGCTTTATATAACTTCCGATTTGGCTTTAACAATTTACAAATTTGAAAAATTCAATTTGGAAAAATCGATATGGGTGGTAGGAGCGGAGCAAAACACTTATTTTAAGCAGCTTTTCAAAATTCTCGAATTGCTCGGTTGCGAATGGTATAACAAATGCAAACATGTGGGGTACGGGGTTATAACTTTTAAAGGCTCAAAAATGAGTTCGAGAGCCGGAAAATATATATTGCTTGATGATTTGATAGATGAGCTTATCGAAAGAGCAAAAGAAGAGGTAAGAAAAAGGGGCGAAGAGAATGAGAAAAAAATATCAGAAATAGCGAAAAAAATAGCTGTCGGAGCTTTGAAATATGAAATTCTGAAGGTTGAAAGAAATAAAACCATAGATTTTAATCCCGAGAGGGCAATTTTATTCGAGGGCAACACTGGACCTTATTTGCAGTATTCGGTTGTAAGATGCAATTCAATATTAAAAAAATATAAAGGCAGTGTGGATTATAAAGCAAGCAAAATAAATGAATTCGAGAAAGCATTGCTGAGAAAATTTTTGGAGTTTTTGGAAGTAGTAAGGGAAGGGGCTTCACAACTAAAACCGAATTTAATTTGCAACTATGCCTATGAGCTGGCAACGATATTTTCGAAATTTTACGAGAATTGCAAAGTTCTCGGAAGCGAGAATGAGAGCTTTAGAGTAGCTTTAGTTATGAAAACAAAGGAAATTTTAGAGAAATGCTTGGATTTGCTCGGAATCGAGGTGCCTGAAAAAATGTAAAAAACAAAATTTATTTAAATCTGTCTTTGAGCTTTTCCATAACCTTTGGCAAGGTTGTGTATTCCATTTCCTCATCAGGCAATCTATGGGGCTGGAATGGTCCATGGCCTCTAATATAGTTTGCTATCTCATTCGCTTGCTCCCTTGCTTTCTCGAATCCAACATCATCGAACATATCTTCGAGAGCAGTAATTTTCGAATTCGCTATCTGCAACCCTATGCAAGCAACTCTTGGAGGTCCGTCAAATCTCGTACATTTCGCGTATTTTAAAGGTACAGGCATAAGCGGGCCGTTGTGGGAGCCTCTCATCCATCCAGATACCATGAAAGGAAAGGTAAACGGCTCTAAGATTTCTCCCACAGCAGGAAATCCGCTCTGCGCTCTAACTATGCACACTGGATCATCCTTGCCAACATACCTTCCAGCCATTTGGGAGAGTTTTTGTGTTGAAGTTACTGCCGCTATTTCTCCCTTCTTTGTGTAAACCTCTTTAACAACATATCTGCTCGGAGAACCTATTAAAGCGAGCAAATCGTACATTTCTTCAGGGGTTTGTAATGTCACTTTTTTCCCTGTTCTTGTATCCAAAACCTCGAAAACAAAGCCATCGTGCATCTTTGGGTCAATAACCAAGCCGGCTGTATTGAAAGGGTCCGCAAATATTTTGAACAAAGGAAAATTCCATGCTCCTGCTTCGGTTTTGTCAGCCATAAAAACAAGCACAGGGTCGCTTTTTCGCTCCTCAAATTCCATTTCCGCAACCCCCGGACCTAAGCCGCGAACATTTCCAGAGAAAGTATCTTTCAGCAAATCCTGACCCGCTCCGTAATACTTTTCCTTCTTCGAAATCTTTGTGCATCTCATAAAAATATTCCAGGCAAGTTTGTGAATTTCCTTGTTATCCTTTCCTTTTCTGTGAATAAGTATTAGCTGCAAATCATCACCGCAATGGGTAACATAAAAATCCTCTATTATTTTCGATTTTTTTAAGTTCTTTTTCGCTTCTTCTATTAATTTCTCGCTGCATGTCGCATGCCCAGGCGAACCGCCAACATCCGCTTTTATCACAGAAATTGTGGTTTTCATAATATAAAAAATAAAAAATTAAATTTCCTCTATTTTAATGCACTTCACGGGACAAATTGTTTCGGCTTCCTTGTTGCAACCTATTTCCTCGAGCTCAGTTTTTTTCGGATATGCTTTTCCATCATTTCCGAGCTCCCAATTATCGCAAACCGCCGCACAGGAGCCGCAACCTATGCATTTTTCTTTATCGTGAATTATTCTGAACATTATTAAATTAAAATTCGAAATTTTTAAATGCTTTTAATCTTCTTTGATTCCAATGGCTTCTTCTAAAAGAGAATCCAGAATTGGGAAAGTATTTGGATTGGTTAGGGAGCGGTGTATATTCAGTTGGGTACCCATATTTCTGTTATTTACATCCGCTTTAATAGCTCTCGGGTCTTCATCGCAAAGATTAAGGTTAATTAAAAAGCAAGATGGTTCAAGGTACCCGATGACTCTACCATAATCCGAAAGTGCACAAGCTATTGCTGGATTTTCGGTTACGAAGCACACCCCGCTTCCAGCATTTTCTCGAAACATTTTAGCGGAATCTTTATCAACAACATACTCTCTACCTATATTTCTTGCAATAGCTTCCCTTACCGGAGAGCTTGCGGTTGAATATATTTCCGCTTTTTTCTCATCTCTTTTTATAAAATTGTAGGCATTCTCATCCGAAATTATATAGTTGCAAAGCTCCAGAAAAGTACGGTCTCCGATATTATCGAGTTCTCCCTCATTTTCCATCCAATCTCTTAAAGTTGTAATAGGAAGAGAAGGTATCATCGCGATTTCATCATTTGCCAAGCTTTCCAATGCCTCCGAACTATTCGAAAATTTCCTATGGGATATCTCCTTTCCCTCCTTCCGAGCCCTATTCCTTAGCTTAGATGTAGCATGGAGACTTAGATATCCGAGAACTGGAAGCGATATTTTATCCTCTTTTTGATATTTTTCATTTTCCCTCTTTTTCTTTATGCTTTTCGCTATTTTATACAAACTTTTATCATCAAAATTTATCTTGTTGAGCATCCTAAGGTCTTCTAAATCCACAAACTTTCCGACATATTTTGGATAAAATTCCTCATAATTAATCAGAGAGGCCAATAATCCTTTGTGATAAATATCCGAACTTCTCAAGTATAGTTCTCCTTTATCCGTAAGTCCGAAGTGTCTTATTCTCGTATCCTTCTTGTCTATATCCACTTCAATTAGGCCATAACCCATTAGGTCTTTTAAAGAGTAGGAAAAATTTGATTCAGCTGGAAAAATACCCTGGTCTGCATAGTATATATCTCCTACCTCTTTATACAACTCCTTTCTCGATACTCTTGACTTTCTTTTTTCCAAGTTTTTTAGAATCATTAACTCCAGTTTGTAACTTTTTCTCATAAAAAAATTCATTTTAAATTTTTAAATACTTACTATTTGCAAAAAGTTACAAAAATTTGGCAATTTTTTTCTCTTTAATTTCCCCAAATTTATAATTTAAATAAGAAGACATTAATATATGAGCATTATTTTTTGGATTTTTGTTTTTATAGCAAGTTTAGCGCTTTTAGTAAAATCAGCCGACTGGGTGGTTGAAAACTCAGAGAAAATTGCCTTGGTTTTAAAAATCTCTCCCTTTATTATTGGAGTAACCATCGTGGCTATTGGCACTTCTTTACCTGAATTGGCTTTTGCAATAGCCGGAGCTCTAAAAGGAACACCAGAAATAGTAGTATCTAATACCCTGGGAACTATTATAGCCAACATCTTATTAATTGGTGGATTATCGGCGATTGTAGCCAGGGTTCTTATCGTGGAGAGGAGTCTAATTGATTTGGACATCCCTCTATTTGCCGTTTCGATGATCTTATTTATTTTAACTATGATGGATAAAAAAGTTGTTTTCGGAGAAGGAATTTTGCTTTTGCTGGCCTTTTTGATTTATGTTTTATATACCATTTATCAAAGAGGGGAGACTGAGGAAAGATTGCCAGCAGAAGTGGAAGTTCTGCCTTCTCGGGTAGATAGGAGAAGAAAGGAGGCAAAGATTGGAAATGAGCCGGAAAGACTAAATTTTAAGGTCTTCCTATTTTTGATTTTAGGAATAATAGGCTTAGCAGTAGGAGCTGACTATTTGGTTGAATCTGTGGTGAAAATCTCTGCACTTTTAAAAATTTCTACTTCCTTAATTGTTATTACTGCTACAGCAATTGGCACTTCTCTCCCAGAATTGGCTGTTTCAGTAGGAGCGGCAGCGAAGAAAAAATACGAAATTGCTTTAGGGAATGTTTTTGGCTCTAATGTCTTTGATGCTTTATTAGTTGGGGGATTACCGGCTTTAATTAGCACCTTGCCTGTAGATAGTGTATCTTTCTATATAGGGATTCCTTTCTTAATTGTCACCACCTTTATGCTGGTGATTTCCGGAATATCCCAAAAAATCTATATTTGGGAAGGAGCGATGTATGTTTTACTTTATGTTTTATTTGTTGCTAAATTATTTAATTTATTTTAAAGGTTGAAAGCAAAGTAGCTTTGGGACAAAATGGGTGTGCCCGCGTTAATAGGAAACTTAATTGTTCCATCAAGCATACTTCACCTTTATTTTCTTTATCGGAAAATTATTCGATTTTTTTCTGAAGTTGCGCTCGTTTTTTGCATTTTTGCAAAACTCCAGTTTTTTAACTTTATTACCCGAAAGCTCCAGGAAGGTATTAACATCAGCTCCGTAACCAGAGTTTATGCAGATTGTTTTCCCTATCATGCATTTTCCGAAATTCTCATGGATATGGCCACCGATGCAAACCAAAGGTTGATATTTTTCGACAATCTCTCTAACAACCAATGAGCCGTAATGATAGCCATATCTCGGAGAATTCTTATTTGTGATTTTGTCTAACGGTGTATTAAATGGAACATTGTGAGACAGAAAAATTACGGATTTCGAGGCTTTCTCAAAGAGAGCGGAAATTTTGTTTAAAATTCTCTCGTAATTTTCCCTTTTTCTCTTTAATTCCTTGCGGCTGAAAAGTTTTAAATCCTCTTCATATTGCGGATACTCCGGGGCAAAGCATTCTCCGTAACCTATTATTTGATAATCCCCTAAATTGATAATTTTGCGGTGAACATCAACAATATTTGGCAAAGCTTTTGTAAGCTCGAGATAATGGTCTTGCCTTAAGAAATCCCACCCCGAACTTTCATCTTTTGTCCAATCCCAATTTCCAGGAACCACATATACGGGAACTCCAAAAGAATTTAAATACTCAAGCACTTTTCTTCCATCTAAGAGAGATTTTTCAATCATCTTTTTCGCTTTTTTTCTTCCAACTATCTCGTACCATTTCGCTTTGGATTTCTTTTCCAATTTTTCTCTAAGCGCTTGGAACATGTATTTTCTCGGAGCGTCGGAGCAGAAATCTCCTGGAGCTATGATTGCGTCAAAATCTTTAAAGTAAATCCGGGGCTTATTTCCGTGCAAATCTCCAACTATTAAAAACTTTTTCGCCATTATTAATAACTAAAACAAAATTAATGGAGGAAAGGAAGATTAGCTATTGGTAAGCTAAGCACAAAATTTATACAACTAACAATTTAACCTCATCCGTAGAAAAGATCTTAATTCCTACTTCCTTACAATCTTCCTTCAATTCCTTATCATTTGACCAAATGGGAACCTTACCTAAGGATAAAGAAAGTGCAACATACGGAGAATCATCCTTATCAGAGCACATCTCCTTTGTTTCCTTAAGATATCCTCCAAACTTTTCTTTTGGGATAAACTCTATTGCCAAACTCAACACCTTAAGGATGAACTCTATTTCCTCACAGGAGAATTCGTAATATTTTTGAGAGAATATATTAATCGCAATGTAAACTCACCTTTAATCAAAGCAGAGACCAAAACATTGGTATCTATCACCAATATCTTTTCCATTCTTTATAACCCTAACCTTCTAGCAACTCCTGCCTTAATTTCCTCAGCCAGTTTTTCTCCTTTTTCCTTTTCAATCCCTTTAGCCTCAACTAATTTTTGGGCTACAGAAAAAGCCAATGTCAACTCAAAACTCTTAAGTATTTCGAGAAAAGACTCTTTAAGCTCCTTCTCCACTCCCATCGGAAATTCTATCCTTAGCTCTAAAACTTCCTTTTCCATAAATAGCTTCAAGGAAAATATTTATATAAAAACCTTCCTAAGCCTAGGATTTACAGCTCAATCTTCAATTTCTCTAGAATTTCCTTAGTTGACAAAACATCTATCCTCCCTTCCAAAGCCTTCTTAAGCTCTTTATCATTTGACCAAATCTCAGCTTCTAATCCCAAACTCTTCAACTTCAAAGCCAATGCAACATACGGAAAATCATCTGGTGGAGAAATCTCCTTAGCCTTCTCCAAAAATTCTGAAAAATATTCTTTGGGTATGGATACTATTTCAGATCTTATAAACTCTAAAACTCTTTCCAGTTCTTCTTCAGACAACTTAGATTTTCTAATAATTTCTTCCTTATGCTCTTCAATTTCATCCCAAATAAATTCCGGGGCAACCAACTCAAAAATTTTAAATATGCTATTAAACTCAAACAACCTCAAAGTAGTACCTTCTTTTATCAATGCTGAAAACACTACATTAGCATCGACAACTAACAACATCTTAATTCACTTCTTCCCAAGTAACCTTTCATACCTTTTTGCTAAAGATTTATTGACGAGCTTTCCTAATTCTAACGCTTCTTCCTCGGTTAGCTTTGATTTTGCTACAATTCTTTCCAGCTCTCTAAATTCTTCAAGCTTTTCCTCAATAAACTTCTGGAATGCAATCTGCAACAACAAAGGATCAACCTTAAAAAATTCTCTGAAATCTTCTGGAACCTTAAACTTTATTTCTGCCATAAATAGCTTTAGAGAAAATATAAATAAAAACTTTTCTCTACTACCAATAACTCAAGCATACAAACAAACTCAAACAAATCTCTTTACTTTCTAAGCAATGAGAATAATCCTTCTTTCAGAAAAAACTTTGTAAACAACCGGTATTTGCCAATTCTTATCCTAAATACATTCCAGACCTTTGAGTTTAATCGCTCCTTTAGGAACAGGTTTTTCAGAGAATTCCTTTTCAGCTCTCACGCTAAGAATAGCATTTATAAATCTTTGGCTTCAATTCTAACTCAAAAACCCATGAAGGATTTTCAGAAGAAAAATTGTTTTTGTTTCTCAACCAAAGAAGGAAAGTTGATAAGAATAAATTTTCAGTTAATTTACTATAGAAACAAACTCAGCAAAAATAAGAGAACATGCAAAGAAGAAAGATAAAGGGAAGTGTTTTGGCAATAATTGGCTATGTGCTTTCTCCGTTATCTTGGTGGAACGTTATTTTTGTAAATATTCCACTGGCTTATGTTTTCGCACTGCCTTTCGGTTTTATTTCCAGAAATTTGTTTCTCCCGGCGATGGTTCTCGGATATTGGATAACCAACATTACAGGTCTTGCATTGATGCATCACGAAGTTGTTAATTTGGTTTCTAAAGAGAAGAAAAAATATACACGCAAAGAATTGGTAAAAGATTTAGCTGTTTCTCTAATCTATACAATAGTTATAATTATTCTCGTATCCCTCGGCTTACTCAAATTTCCGACGGAATATTTGTAATTACCTCGCTGCCCTCTGCTTTCTCCCTGTTCTGAGCATTTCCAAACTTATTCCGTTCACCTTGAAAACCCTGTATTTAACCCCAGGCAAGCTTCCGTATGCCTTTTTTTGAGATCCTCCAATACCCTCTATCATCACTTCATCGTGCTCCTGAATGAAATTAATCGCTTTATCTCTCGGTGCATGCGCGGTAACTTCCTTTCCGTTTTTGATTAATTTTACCCTCACACATTTCAGCATCCCGGAATGCGGCTGCTTTTGTTCTACCTGCCTTTTGCTCAAAACCAAACCCCTCGCTTGTGGAGCTCCCTCCAAAGGATCGAAAAATTTACCCATTTTCTGCCTAATTTTGTCTCTATATTTTTTCTTCTTCCATCTCGCCTTTTTTCTTCTTTCTCTCAATTTCCTCGCGTTGAACATTCCCATAATTATAATAAAATAAATTTAACCTTCTCTGCGAGATTACCATCTAAACACAACATTTCCCACATTATATATTCTTTCCAAAAATTTTTTAATGGCATTCAAATCCTTCTTAACTCTCCTTGTATCCTGCTTGCTCATAAAAAGCTTTAGCGTGTTTCCGTCGTTTTTTATTTTAATTT
>Ga0190309_1000161_pt1 | contig 21034 bp, 19 predicted proteins | sample 48700767_MG_FD_161656 | JGI IMG/M metagenome (GOLD analysis project Ga0190309, IMG submission 161656) | Hydrothermal vent sediment bacterial communities from Southern Trench, Guaymas Basin, Mexico - 4870-07-6-7_MG | ecosystem: Environmental > Aquatic > Marine > Hydrothermal vents > Sediment ... | reverse complement strand
GCCATTGTGGGTAGCTCGAGCGATCTTCTTTAGAAGCTCCTCATCGAAAGAACTAAGACCGTCGCCAATTCCGATGGAGTGAATGTTGATCCTCAACCTCTTGGCCATCCTAGCTAGAGGTAGAACTTGCCTGGTGCGAATGTTCGGACAGCCGTCGGAGAAAAGATACATAACCTTGAGGAAACCCTTGGGAGTCTTGGAGAGAAGGTCAATCCCGAGTTCAAGGGCTTCGCTAAGGTTCGTCTTCCCTTCGGGAGTTAGGCTTCGAATTTTTGAGATGAGGGAAGGATTTGCAGGGTCGCTGAGCAAGAAGAGGACTCGAGCACGGGTGTTAAAGGTAACGCAGCCGACCTTATCGAGCGGATGTTTCTCCCTCTTGTAAAGGAGTAGAACCTCGATTGCTTCCTTCAGAGCCTCGATCTTCGGAACCATCCTCCCCTCAAACCCCTCCATCTCCTCGGCCATCGAACCAGAGGTGTCACACAGGAGCGCGGTATAAGCTACACGCATCAGTCCCTCCTTTTAACGCACCCTGGCTCCGCTTCGCACCCGCCACCGGGTGTAGGGAGAACCAAACTTCATCACAACCCGTCCCTTCTCCAAAGCAAAGCCCGCCTTCCAATCGCAAGAGGCACAGCCATAAATTGCCCAACCGCGGCCTTCGTTGTCCCAGGCAAGGAAATGCATCGGCATGGGAAAGATGTGTAGCGGCCGGGTGCACCAAACCTCTAAATCCCTTCGAAGGTCGATCTTCCTCATTGTGATCACCTCCACAGTGAGCATACAGCGATCATCACTGGCTGGCTGTGTTTTTTGAAGATCCTGTGAATTTTGTGAACCTTATGCCGGAGAAGCTGCGCGGTGAGAAGCTGTGCGGTGAGAAGCTGCGCGGTGGCGGTAAGCCGGAATCTGTCCGGTCTTGATGAGGTTATAGACCCCGCTCAGGGAAATACCCAGAATCTGAGAAACCTCCTTGGCGGTGTAGAGGTGATCTGAGTCGATCTTCTCTAGCTCTGGAGGTTCCTGGATATCCGAGGAAAGAGCAGGGACAAAGCTATTGCGAAGATATTCACACAGCCCCCACCCTGGAATCAAGTAACGACCGGTTTCCTTCCTCACCTCATCACCTCCTTGTTTGTATTCGTGGCAGGGGAGGCCCCAAGGCCTCCCCTGCCTGGAGAGGAAAAAAATTTAATTAAACTGAATCAGGTTCCTCGATAACTTCAACAAGTTCTTCACCCGGTGAGGAGTAAGCCCATCAGAAGGGACGAGGTCTAAGACCAAAACCTCGTGGTCGGCTAGGACCAAGACGAGTCGCGACTTGCGATTAACACGTGCCTTGCGAAGGCCGGTCTTCCCGATGGGTACGCTGTACCTGAAAGGATCTCGGGCTAACTTATTAAGAACCTTTTTCAATTGTGCTTCGGAACAATCCTTGTAGTTCAACTTGCCCCGCAACCTAACCTTGAAGGGCAGTAGAACATCACCTCCTTCCCCCCTCAAGGGGGCACAGGGTCTTAATCTGCGCCTTTCAAGGACCGCCCTGCTAACTTGACAACTTTATGGAAATTGAATATAATGGAGGAGAAATTAGGGGACGACCCGGCACAATGGTACCCTTGGTCATCAACCGGGTCAGCCGCAACGAGGGGCCGTCCCCGAGGACGAGGTGAGCGGTGAGTAAGTTCATGGCCAAGATGATTTTACCGAGAACTTCTCCCGGCGACAAGCCCTCTGTTGCACCTTGAGGCTCAAATGCCTATAATATGGGTGCCATGAGAAAGCAGTCGTTCCTCCATGAGGTGAGTAAGTTCATGGCCAAAAACTCCCCCATGAGGCGGCTGCTTTCGAGTGGCACCCTTTTTCCTTTGCCCTTCGGGCGGATTAAGCCCGAGGGCTAGGGGCCATTAAGGAGGTTGGACTGGAGGTCTGATTTAGCCTTAATGGCCCCTTTTTATTCTCCTCCTTCCTCTTCTCTTCCCTCCTCAAGGGTCACACCGAAGTCTTCCTTCTTGAGTCCGTAAAGTCCGTAAAGCTCAAAACCAGGCCCTTTCAGGTTTTTCACTTTCGCTAGGATGACGTTCATGTATCGCTTTAGGCTGTTCAAGAATGGGTCATTGAGAATTTCCTCTATAGGCCTTTCTTCGGCCCGGTCCCACCTAGGCCTGAGACATAAAGGAATGATGTTATTTTCCCAGCACTGTCGAATGCAACTGGCAATTAGATCTGCTAGTTCGATTCCCGGGGTTAGGGCTGAATCCACAAAGAAAGGTGTAGGGTCAAGGTGAGCCTGAAGGTTATCCAGCCCATTGTGCCAATGAAAGAGGAAATCAAAGAGGAGACTCCTGTCGGTCTTGCCGGTCATTGTCAAGAGATCTCTGTCGAAAACTATCGTAGCTTTCCTGTTGGATTTGGAAAATTCCAGCTCGATCAACCTGTTAACCCTCTGAAGGAGATACCTTATCGGGTTCGGCAAAAACCCTTCGGGAAAGTGAGGTTCAAAATCAAGAGTCGGCCATACTACGGCAAAGACAGTGATCGTTTTGAATTCCTTGTTGGCTGCGAGCTCCTCAAAGATCCTTTCGATCAGCCGCACGTGTTTTAAAGCCTCTTCTCTTCCTTCTTCCAAAGCCCGCTGGAATGTATGCTGGTTCAAAATCCTAGCCGCTCTGATTTCCATTGCACGTTCCGGATCTACATGCAGGGCCGTATCTACCCCATAAACTTCCTTCTTAAGTTCAAAAAGAAAGCCTGGTAGATGACGGTTCGCTTCTTTGGGCATGCATACAGCAGCAAAGGTAATCCTTTCTCTTCGGTAATCGCTCCCGCTTCCGTCAATGTAGACATACATCTTTTTCCTCCTAAGACTCTTAAGGTTAGAACATTTTAGATCCCTTTGGTAGTGTTCCGGGGAAGCATGGTAGCCTTCCCACAAAAACGGGAGCAGAAGGGAGGAAAGGCCACCCTACGGGACAAGATCCGCGATTGAATCCTAGAGGGACTCTTCGTGGAGCTCAAGTCTTTGATCGAGGAGGTGAAGGCCTGGAAGGAACGGCCCCTGAATGAGGAAAACTACGCCATTTACCTGGGTCGCACCTTCCTTTCGGTGTGCCGGGGCCAAGCCGCCAAGGAATCCGGTCTATGTAGCGTTCCGAGTGAAGCCGGATGGACGCCGAGAGGTGTTGGGGTTTTGGCTTTTCGAGGCTGAAGGGGTCATCCCGTAACTGGAAGGGGATCATGCGGGAACTTTGAGAGCGTGGGGTGCGGGTGGTAAGGATGTTCATCGGCGACGATCTTCCCGGGATCGAGGGGGCGATCCGCAGGATCTTTCTCCAGGCTACCCGGCAGCTCTGTGTGGTGCATGCGGTGAGGGATACGTTGGCGAAGGTAAGGCAGTCGGATCAGGAAGCGATGGCCAGGATCTGGAGCAAATTTACTGGGCGGACACACTTAAAGAGGTCCATAAAGCCCTGGAGGCGTTCGAGCGCGCCTAGGCGCAAAACTATCCGAAGATCATGGCTAAATGGGTGGAGAAAAACTGCGTCCTGTTGGATTCTTCAACCATCCCGAAGCCATCCGCCCTTACATTTGTACCACGAACCAGCTAAAGCAGCTCATAAAGTAAGGTAAAAACGGAGAGTGAAGAGGATGGAGATCTTCTGCAGTTTCGAAGCGGAGGAAAAGTTTTTATACTTGGTGTTGGAGGAGAAAAAACTAAACCACGCTTTGACGGCAACTCAAAGGGTTCGCGGAAATACAGTTGGGAAGCTACCATGCTGGACAGACTGGATGAAACACTACAGATTTTTAGCCTTGTTCTTTTACTCCTCCCTCTCCACGAAGCGATGCCAGATGTCCTGAACATATCCGAGGGGAAATCTTCCCTCCTTTTGATAAAAGGAGAGTAGCCGCTTGAGTCCCTGAACGAATCGCAGATCCTTGAAGACCCAGTGGTCTAAAAGTTCTCCCTTGCGATCGCACTCGATCTGTATTTCCCCGAAATCCGTGGGGATCCTAAGAAAGCCAAACTCTACGGCCAACTCGTAGATGAGTTTTCCCAGAGGCACCATGAGTTGTATCGTTTCCGCCGCGCCCTCACAAGGGATTGCCGGAGGCTTCATGGGCTCTTCGACTTTCAAATAATACCAGGGAGGCAACTTATAGTAGATTGAATGCAGTCCCTCCGCCCTCGCCAGGGCAGCGTTCGATTTGTCCGAAGTCAAAAAGTAGACCCCTTTGTGAAAATCTATCTGCCGGAGGAAGTATTTAAATTGATCCCTGATGACCATGTCGCCGCTGGACGGCTTTGACCGGGCCGTGATTCCTTCCTCGCTCATAACCTTGGCCAACATCCACATCTCCTTGCTCAGCAGCTCCCTAAGACGTCGAAGCTCGACCCTGGTGTCGAGGATGGGATTGCTCTCCCCCACGATGAGAAGGCTTACACCCACCAAGTCTTCTCGTCTGTCGATATCAAGGATCTCTTGGAGACCCCTGTAGCTTCTTCTCCCGTTGTCGGTAAGCAGCGCACCTTCTCTGAGGTTAGCCCCTTGTTCCAGCTCGTGCATCACAGCGTTTGGGATGACAACTAGGAGCCAGTTCGGCGTGCTGACAAATTCCTTGACATCGGTGAGCGAGAGGTGGACGAAGAGGTGCTCAGTGAGGGTAGCTCCCAACAGGATGTTTGTATCCACTCCCAGGATTACATCATCGTATTGTGAGATCTCCATGGCGACATCTTTCCAAAAAGGCGACAATACGTATCCACAACGGTAGAGGGCGGAAACCAAAGAGTTCAGAAGAGTTGGTTCCCTTTCTCCATCGTACCTGATGAAGTATCCGGTTTCCCGGTCCAATTCGATGTTTAGGAGGTGACATTTGTTGCTCTTCCGGTCAATATAGATCTCGAATCCCTGTCTTTTCACCAGCAGGAGGTCTAATAGCAGGTGGTACACGGGAAATTCGACGATGCCTTCCGGCTCAAAAGCCTCCCCCTGTGGAAGAGTATGCCCTAACATGAGTGGGATGGTGAGACATGGGGATTCAATCCCGTTCACCCTCAGGCTGGAGAATCTAGGAGGGCTTACATCGATAGAAAAATATCGCGAGAGAATGAAGGCCACCTTCAAGGCTCGGGAGATATTCTCCCCAAATGCTCTGAGGAGACACACCTCCGAACCACGGTTGAAACAACTTAAGCACTCCAACACGTAGTCCACCAACTCCTTGGCACAAACATCCAACACACGCTCCATCCTCCACCCCTCCTTACGTAAATTATGGAAAGCCACCTTGGAAGCGCAAGCGGCCATTTTCTTACCCCTGTTAAGTAGGGGTATCTTGAGGAGGTTATGGAGCGAAGCGAAGAACCGTGATATGGAGAAAAATTGAAGTTATGAAAGCGCACCTTTGACAGGGGTTAACTTGGTGTGAACCAACACAGAAAGGAAAGACATGCTATGGAACTTTGTCGCATCGGACTGTCACAAGCGTCACATCTATACGGCGGTGGAAGATGGACAAGGCTATATTCTGTAGAAGGGAGAGATCCCCAGCGAGCGCGGGGAGCCATACGGGCATTCCTTGTGTGGTGGACTCCAAAATTCCCGATGGCGGTGGAGATGGTGGACTACTGGTAAATCGTTGATCACTTTTAAGAAAGTAGGTGTTCTACGTCCAGGTTGATACCAGCTGGCAAGGTCAAGCTGTGATACTGGAGATAGTGGAGCAAGATCAACAGGTTGAATGTCGAACAACAAGCTTCAGCACCTGAGAATATTCCCTGAGGTATGGATTCTTTACAGTGTCATACAGTTGGGAAAGCGGTTGGTTCTAAATACGCTGATTCGAAGGCCAAAGTCAGGATCTTGCGCACGACTGTGTCAAAAAGATAATTTTTCAGGGGTGACCTCCTATGCGAAAATTTGTGATATGGTTACTAATCGGAAGTGTGGCTTTGTCCTTATCTGCGGCCGAATGCACTGTACCAACAGAAGTCTCCACGTATCTCGAAAATGTGATCGCGCCTGAGATCCTGGAGCTATTCCATCCTTGCGTTCTCAATGGATCTTGGCCAACAATGTACTTCCTTAAACAAAAGGAGATATTTGGCCTCCGTTCAAATCCTGATTTTGAGGAAATGTATGTATCTCTGAACAATATAGACCCTAGCGACCTCACATCTGTCCAAAAGGAAATCCTTCGGACCTGGGTTAGCGCAGGCGCCCGAGTTTATGTAGGCAAACAAGTTGAAGAATGGTTGGAAAAAGTTTTCAAAGTTGCTCATTGTAGAGAAATAAAGCAATATTATTATCTGGCCTCTGACAAGAATGAAGTCATATTATCAGACATGATTTCTTTTGACGTCGAAGAAATTAGAGTTTTCAACGCAAGTGCATGGGGAATTGAACATACAGAAAATGAGGTTGTCTCGCTAATAAAGGTTATTTACAGAGATGCCGAGTATTCAGTCGTGGGTGTACTCCGACTTGGATCTGGGTTGATAGTTTATAATTTCATGAAAAAGGGCTTGGAGCCTTACACAAGCACAAGTCAATGGCTTTTTGAACTTAAGTCTTGCTTCTTAAAGCCGGACGGTGCCCGTCTTTTGCTCAACCTCAGACAATGGCTCAGTGGTTTGGACGTTCCTGGAAAAACGCTTACATTCATTCCCCCTAGACCCAACCACGATGTCTTTTTTATGAAAAATGGCGATATAATAAGCGGGATATTAGATGAAAAGGAATTTCTGTTCGAGACAGAGCTCTACGGAACAAGATCCTACAAAATTGTGGACATGGTTTGCATGGAACACACAGAGGGTAAATGGTTTTTGTTGCACCTTCGGGATGGGAGCAGGATTCGAGTTTCTCCCGTGGCCGAATATTGGAAGCTGGTACCACTCACTGGAGATCCCATACGGATACCGACCTCAGAGATCGAAACATGCGCATTTCGAAGTGGTGGGTAGCTTAGACGCGTCTTCGAATTATGCTCATGGACCTCTGTGGCTTAAACCTGTAAAAAGGAGGTAGAGAATAAGCGGAAAAAGGCTTTGAGGTTTTTCCATCAATGGCAAGTTTAAGATAGATATGATACCTATCGTGAGCTATGAGATCTTGTCTCTTAAACACAGGGTAGAACTCTTTTTCCAAGAATTCACCGTTCTCGGGGCCTATAGGAAAGGCAATGATCGTCCCCACATTTCCAAAAATCGCTTTCCTTAAATTCTCACCTAACTGGCCAATGTACTGATGAGAAAGGATAAGACATAATCTGTACTTCCTTGCCTCAGAGAGGATGCTCTCGAAAGTCTCTGCGGCAACGAAGTTCTGGAATTCGTCAAGGTAGAGATAGAAATCTCTCCTCACTTCCTCAGGGATATCGATCCTGGAAAGAGAGGCAAGCTGGAACTTGGTGACGATCAATGACCCAAGGAAGGAGCAAATATTCTCTCCGAGTTTTCCTTTGGCTAAATTAACAAGCAGAATCTTTCCTTGGTCCATGATATCTTGGAATTTCAATCTGCTTTCTTTCTGACAGAGAATCTTTCTCACCAAAGGCACGGTCAGAAACGCTCCAAGTTTGTTCTGGAGCGGGGTAAGCGCCTCCCCTTTGAACTGGTAGAGGTATTTTGGGAACTCGTTCTCCCAGAAAGCTTTGACTATTGGATCTTTTACTTCCCGAACTACTTTATTCCTGTAGTCCCGATCCGAAAGGAGCCTGTAGAGGTCAAGTAATGTCCTCGGCTCATCGGATTCCAAAAGGGTGAGCAGACAGTTCCTCAAAATATGTTCCTGCCTGTGCTGCCAGTGTTCTCCATAGAGCTTCCTGAAGATGGAGATGAGATTTGATACAAGGAGGTGCTTTCTTTCTGGCTCGATCTCACCAAGGATATTGAAAGGGATTGGATATTCAACAGGATCAAAGTAGATCGTATCCTTGACCCTAAAGGAGGGGATATAGTTAAGGAGTTTGTCCACCGCATCACCGTGCGGATCGATAAAACAAAGCCCCTCACCCCCGTAGACATCGTTTAGGATCATGTTCAAAAGGAGGGTGGTCTTTCCCATCCCTGTTCTTCCCACGATGTACATATGAAGCCTTCTATCTTCCCTCTTTATGCCGAAGATCTTCTTCTCCCCTCGGAAATCCGTTTGGGCAAAGTAGTTGATTTCAAGCATTGGATCAGTGTAGTTTGGAATTCGCCCTTTCCATAGGAACATTCTTTTCATCCCCAAAGCAACTTTTCGCCCCTTTTCCCTTCGATTCGAAGATCTATTCTGAAGATAGCACCTTTACAAAAGGAGGTGGGCAATGAAACTGAGACTAGGAGAGGTTTATCTAAGCAGAGGCGTCAATGACAGGATCGTCGAAGATCAAGATTTTGCAGAGTTCGTTCTTCATTCTCTCAAACGGCACCTTAACGGCGATTGGGGAGAGCTAAGCGAAGAGGACAAAAAAGAAAACGATCTCTCCCTTGTAGAAGGTTTCAGGATCCTTTCGGCATACCGCCACAAAGACGGAACCAAGATCTGGATCATCACCGAAGCCGACAGATTTACGACAACCATCTTGTTCCCAGAGGAATACTGAAAAAGGAGGTGAAAAAATGGAGGAGGCAAGGGCAAGCTGGAACACTGCGTACTTGACAAGGGAGGGCTTTGAGTGCCAAATCACCCTAAGAGACGAAGATGAGGTCCAACTTCAAAAAAGGATCGTCAAGATCCTTGCATGGATACGGGAGATCGAAGGGACTCCTTTAAGGCGCAGGATCTTTATCCATGAAGGAAACAGAACAAACCCAAATGCCAGAATCTACATCGATGAGAATGGAGTGCCCCGTTGCAACCTAAGGCTCAAAGACGGGAGCATTTGTAACACCCCGGTGATAGAAAGACGCGGAAGATATGGGAGATACTGGTTCTGTCCAAACTACAGACAACATGCCCGCTCAACTGGATCCAGGAAAAGGAATCCTTCCACTTCTTACCGCAAAAGGAGATGAGAAACGTGTACTCGATTAGGAAAACACCAAAGCAAAAGCCCACCGTTTCCCTCTGTCCCGGGCCGCCCCATGGCGGCCCTTTTTCCCCGAAGCTGGATTTGCTTTAAACTCTAATCTGGAGGTGGTTTGATGCAGAGGATCCTCTATGCGTTGATGACCTTGGGCACAGCTTTATCTCTTTTTGGTTGTGTTATTGCGAGCCAAAACGAGCTGCTGTTGTGCGAGGTAAAAGCCATGTTCGTCTCCCCAGAGGTCGATCAGGTTATAGAGCAGGAACTCGTTGAGCTATTGGATTCCGCGACCCAAACCTTAGATATCGCTATGTACTACTTCACTGATGACGATCTCGGAGAGGCTGTAATTCGCGCCCACAGAAGAGGAGTGAAGATAAGGGTTCTTCTTGATGAAAGTCAAGTTGGGGCAAGCGGAGGGGAATATCAGAAACTAATAGCCGAAGGCATCCCAGTTGCCATTGAAAATACCTCAGGCCTTATGCACCACAAGTTTGTCATAATCGATGGAAAGATCACGGTTACCGGCTCCTATAACTGGACAGCCTCAGCTGACGACAGAAACTTCGAGAATATAGTGATCATCTTCTGTCCTGAGATTGCCCAGGCTTACGCCCAAGAATTCGAAAAGCTGTGGGAAAGGTTCAAGGTTGAAGAAACACAAAAGACCACTACAGGTGTAAGCGTAAAAGTGATAATAAATGCGGTACTCCCAAATCCAAGTGGCTTGGAACCCGATGAGGAATGGATTGAACTTTACAATCCTTCTGATGTTTCAGTGGATATATCTGGATGGCGGTTAAGCGATGGGGAAGGGATCTATGTCTTTCCTCAAGGAACAATCTTGCCACCAAAAGGGACTCTCCGAGTATATGGCAGGCAATACAACCCCACTGGATACAGCCGAGGGCTTTACCTCGCAAACAAAGGGGATGAAGTATACCTTTTCGATGCCAGTGGAAATCTTGTAGATCAGTGTTTCTGGGGTAAGGTTAGATCAGACGAAGTAGTAAGATGCGGCCATTGATTCAACATAGTTTGGAAGGAAAATAAGCCATGCGTGTGTTCTTTTGTTTCTCGGACGATGCTGGCTGTTACAGAAGAGATAGGTCTGAGCGCTTCTTGAGGGCACACCCATATTTCATTAGGAGCGCTGTATTAATGACTGTAGAGGATTGGGCAAAAATAAAGGAGAAATTTGGAAACTTGTTGGCGGAATCACATCTTCCTCATGATCAAGAACTCAAGTGGTCATACATAGGCTCCATCGTACAACATCGGAGACGTGGTGAGATTATTCCACCGGACAGACCATATGCGGCCTTTGCCTATTTATCGACGGAAGAATTGTGGGACTTTGTGTATAAATGTTTAAAGTTATTATATGATGCAGAATCCTGCGTTGTGATTTACACCGTTACAGACAACAAGCATTTTGCCACTGGACCGGTGACGGAAGAAAATATCCATGCCATGCACATCCAAGACCTCATGCAACGGATAGAAATGGAGCTTCGTCCGTTGCAAGGATTAGCAATAATGTTTAGTGACACGATGTCCGAGGAACGACTAAATCGGACCATCCGTGATGCTTATGCTGAGTTTTACCAAAAAGACACATTCATCGCCGAGTATCGATGCATAAAAGACAGCTTAGCCTTTGAGCTTTCTCACCAAAGTGTCGGGATCCGATTAGCTGATTACGCTGCTGGAGCATTCAATGCGTTTCTGCGCGGTTTCAGTCCAGGTTCTGGTCTATTTCGCACCCTCATATACCCAAAAGTTCGAAAAGATCCGTGCACAGGATCTCCAATAGGTTATGGCATCATAGACGTTCCCAAGAGATCAATGGTGCGTGCAAAACTTGAAAAACTTCTCAGAGAGGCTTCCCTTCTCGGACCTAAAGACAACGAGGTCCTGTAACTTACAGCATCGCGAATTTTGCACCAGTTACTTTTTGAAGCAAAATTTTCACGCTTGCAAATCGTTACAATAAATGATATTTTAAAAGTTAGAGAGAAATTCTTGAGTTTCTAGGTCCTCAGATCTCACCTTAACCCAGGTTCGAACTTCGTGTAAAAATCTGCTCAATGTGGGACTTGAGGCATAGATTCTTTCCAAATCCCCTTGATTTTTCTGGGATTTCTTAGGTTCGATCGGCCCTTTGACCTCGGGGAACCCATTTGAGACTTTCGAGAACCATCTAAATGGCTTTTTCAGCTCTATTTCTAGCTTTCCGTCCCTTAAAGTTAGGTTCGATCCAATGGAACGCAAGATCTGGGTCTTCTCCTCTGGAGTTCCATGTTTGAACCAGTATCTTGCGTGGCAGGCGAAATCGAAGGTCTTCTCCACGGCCTCAAGCCATCGATCCCCCTGGCTCTTGAGCCTCTCTATCTCCTCCTCAAGCCGAGCCTTCTCCCTCATAAGCTCGGCTTTTTTCTTGGCAAACTCCTCATCCGAGATAAGGCTTCCATCGGCGTTGAGAGGAGAGATCTTAAGTTGGAGGAGGTTGTCGAGCTTTTTGAGACAATTAGCATAGGCCCTCTTCTGGGAGGCGAGGATCTCCTTGTAGTCTTCTTTCTCCCTTTCGGCTTCTTCTCTCAAATACTTCAAGGCCCAGTTCTTGAAAGCTTCGGAGATCTGAATCTGGGAGAGGAGATCTTCTATTTGCCTTTCGAGTTCTTTGAGCTCTACTGATCTCTGGGAGCAGTTTGGGTTCTTCCTCTTCGAGCAGCGATAGTAGACATACTTCAGGATCGTGGGGTTCTCCATTTCCTCGATCGGGGTCCCGCACTTGGGACATTCGTGCCGAGTGTTGAAGGAAAACTTGTACTTGCATTTGGGACAGATGATCTGGTTCTTCGGGTCCGCCACGATCGTGGAACCGCACTCCCCGCACTTGATAAGGCACCTGAAGGGGAAATTGTTCTTTCTGGGCCTTGGATTACCTTTCCTTCCCAAGAGGACCTGGATCCTGTCGTATTCCTCTTGGGTCACCATCGGCTCATGCTTTCCCCGGTACCAGTTTCCACTCCCTCTTGGGTATTCAAACAGGCCAGCGTAGAAGGGGTTAGTAAAGATCCTGTAGATCGTGCTCTTTGAGAGCTTCTTTCCCTTCCTTGTCCTCAAACCCCAACTGTCGTTGGCAAGCTTTAGTATCTGGGAAGGGGTGTAGTTTCCACTTACCATCAGCTTCCACATCCTCTTCACGAGATCAAACCTTTCGGGATCCTTCACGATGGTATTCTTTCCCTTGCCATGAGTGTTATCGTTGAGGTAACCCAAGGGAGCGAGATTAGGCCGCCATCCTTTCTCAACCTTGGCCTTTAAGCCTCTCTTTATGTTCTTGCTCAGATCAAGGATATATTGGTTTGCCATCCCGAACTCCACGCTCATCAGAAGCACGTTGTCTTCAGGATAATAAGCTCGATCGAAAGTCCGAATGCACTTCAAGATCCCTTTCTGGAGGAGCCAGAGGATCTGGCCTCCATCGATCGGGTTTCGGGCAAGGCGATCCAGTTTCCAGCAAAGGATCCCCTCCGCCTTTCCTTGTTTGATCTGCTTTATCATTTCATTGAAGACGGGTCTGCCGGGTGCTTTGGCGGAACGGGACTCGGTGAAGATGTCAACCACCTTCAAATTCAACTTTCTTGCGAGTTTCTTGAGCTCGTTTATTTGGGATTCGATGGAAAGGACTTGTTTATCCTCAGATTCGGAGGATTTACGGCAGTAGATGAAATAACGCATGGAAGTATGGCAGGGATTTCTTTAAAACGACCTTTTTCGTCATAATTTAGCCCTTTTGGTAATGGGAAGTCAATAACCTTTCCCTGAAAACCTTGAGGCACTCCGATTTTCCTTTCCCTTCCCCTTTTTCGGTAGAGGGCGGCAGATCAATTTGAAAAAGAAAAAGAGCTCTTCGGCAATATCTCGAGCTTCTTTATCAGAAATCTCTTGTCCGGTTTCCTTGCGATAGATCTCCTTAAACTCCTCAACCGCCTTCCTGCTTAATGGCATACCTTTCAGGTTAACCAGAAAACATAGACCAGAAAGAGGGACAAAATTTCCTTGAGGCTCAACCTTAAAGCAAATAGCATTTCAAAAAATGAAAAAGAAAAATCTCAAACTGAATCCCTTCTACAGTATGGTTCTCCTCTCTTTATCAGCTCTACAAGGCAAAAGGTCGGCCAAGCAAATGGAAGAAGCTTAAGCAGAAAATTTTCGAAAAGGAAGGAAAGCGGTGTTAGATCTGTGGTGTCGAAAGTACTCGCCTAGAGGCCCATGAATTCTGGGAATACAACGATAAAAATCATGTCCAAAAGTTGGTTGCAATCCACCATCTATGCGGGAGGCGCGAATGGGAAGCTTTTGAAGTTAGGAAATACTATCCTGAGAAAGGAGGGTAAAAATGCGGTGCAAATTCTGTAACCGAGAGATCCATGGAAAGGAATTCTTATACCCACAGGGACTTACAACAATTTCTCTATGCGAAGATTGTTATCTTTTCTTGCAAGACGCCAATCCCTCAGAGATAACCCAAGTTTATTGGCTTTATGCATTTAGAAAGAAGGGACAATATCCAAAACTCACCTCCAGAAGCGGGAAATGGCTCATCTTTGTCTCTCCAAAGAATGTAGATGAAGTTTGGAGGAAAATCAAAAAAGCTGTAGAAGAAGGCACGTTAGGAAATAGTGCAAAAGTCTCAACTGCAAAAACCAACCCTTTGAGGAGCAAAAGATCTAAAGGGCATGTAATATGTGTCTATACCTACGATTGGACTGACAAGAAAGATGTAAAAAGAATCAGGGAAGAGCTTAGAAAGCTGGGTATAACCAAGAAAATTCCCTACAAAGCAGATGAGGACACTTTAGCAGGTAGATACCACACGACAGACCATGACAGGGTAAGCAAATATTATGAGTAAGGGCTACTTCATTGCAGGACGGATAAATGGCTTCTTCACTATAACTTGCTCTCCTTATCTCTTTTGCCCTTCCTGCTACGCTAAAGTGATGATGAGAATTATATGAAGCCTATCAGAGACAAAGAAGGAGGCGACTGGTTCTGGATCAGCAAGGGAATTTTGAGAAGGCACATCAAGAAACTAGGTGCAACAGGTTTTTTGGTCTACAGTGCTTTGGCGTTCTTCGCCAATTCGAAAACACAAACTTCTTTTCCCACGCAAAGGACAATAGCTGAACTCACAGGACTCAGCAGAAGAACCGTGATACGAAAACTCAGGCTCTTGGAGGAGCTTGGGCTAATAAGAAAAGAGAAAAAAAGAGGAAGATGTACCTACTGGCTCCTTGATCCTGGTGTGAAAGGAATGTCACACCCTTGTGACAGGGATGTCACTTTGAATGTGTCAGTAGGTCACACAAACAATAATTATTTAACGAAAATTAATAACAACAATAATCGCGCAGTTAAAAATTTTTCCAGATTTAGAGCTTCTAAGGAGATAAAACCCAAAACTAAGGAAGAGCTCCTTGCCCTGGATATATCCCAAGCTTTGGGGGACAAAGAACATCTTCCTCTGTATCTTTCCTACGCAAAGCGGTATCCTGAGGGTTTCTTAAGGGGAATTTTGGGTGAGGTAATGGAAATCTCTCCCCAAAAGCTCAAGAAAGGTCGAGCAGCACTTTTCAATTATCTTGTTCAGAAACATGCCAAAGACAAGAATCCTGGCCATTGATCCAGGGACAAGGTATATAGGATATGCCTTGCTTGAGGGAGGAAAGCCTGTTTACTACGGAGTCAAGGTTATCAAAGCTAGAGACAGGTTCCCTCATGAGAGACTAAAAAAGGCGAGGACAATTATTCTCGCCCTCATTCAAGACTTCCGCCCCAGGATCTTGGCCATCGAGAAGACATTCTTCTCCAACAACCGGAACGTAGCCCTCCTGAACGTCCTCTTTGAGGAGATAAAAGCAATCGGGAGAAGGAAAGGCCTCAAAGTGATCTCCCTTGCCCCCAGTACGATCAAAAGGAACGTATGTGGGAACGGCAGGGCAAGGAAATGGGAGGTGGCCAAGGTGGTGGTAGCAAAGCACCCGGAGCTTAAAGTTTTCCTTTACCAGAACCGGAAATGGAAGGAAAGGTACTGGCAAAACATGTTTGATGCCCTCGCCCTAGGTATGGTGGTTGAGAAAATTGTCGCTAGAGAGAAGACATAAAAGCACAAACCTTGACATTCCTATGAAAATGTAGTAAAATATAGGAGACAATTCGGTGGCCCTTACTATTGCCTACGGGAGCAACCCTTCACCCGTAGGCATTTTTTATTTCTGAGCTAGTCTGGAAGAGCAAATTAGCGTCCATGAAAGCTCGGATCGAAAACCGGATAAAGAGAAAAAGGGAAGAGCTCGGCTACAGACAGAGCGACCTCGCTTTCCTCTTGGGCCACAAGAACATCTCCCATATCTCTCGCTACGAGAGGGGGCTTACCTTTCCGAATACGGAAAACCTCCTGAAGTTATGTTACTCCCTCAAGGCTCTCCCTGAGTGGCTCTATCCCGAGATCACGAAGAAATGGAGAGAGGAGGTGAGAGAAAGAGAGGAAATCCTTAAGAGTAATTCACCTCACAAAGAATGAAGAAAGATCATACAAGACCCATAAGGATCCTTGCTCTCAACCCCACAGCGAAATATTTGGGGATAGCAGCCTTCAAGGGAAACGAGCTTATCCACTGGCAGATAAGGAAGTTGCGGGAAAAGGGAAAGAAACAAAGTGAACTCTTGGCCAAAACGAAGAGAAAGATCCAAGAACTGTTGACAGGTTACGAGCCTGAAATCGTTGTCATCGGCCATCCTACCGAACTTCAACTTAAAAACAGCCCCTTTCTGAAAGCTCTTTTAAAAGGGATGAGGGAAACCGTAAAGGGAAGAAGTCATTTGGTTATACCCCTTATTGAAGCGAGGAAGTTTATCTGCAGGGATGCGAAACCAACCAAGATGAACACCGCCAAGATCATCACCATTTACCACTGCCCCTGGCTCTATCGTAGGTACGAGAGGGAACTGAAGAAAGAGCTCGAAGGACAGTGGTGGAAGAGGAAATACCACACAACGCTCTTTGATGCCATCGCCTTGGGCCTTTACTGCTATGAGAGATTTTCCCGGAGAGCTCCCTCCCCACCACCCAAAAGTAAACCGTGAAGGGATCCCGTAGGCGGGCAACGGAGGGAAAAAGGGCCCATAGCACCTTGGATAGCACCCTGAAGCCTGGTGGTGGGGAGAGAATTTTCCAGGAAAAGCATGATTAAACAGGTTCCTACAAAATTTTACTTTCCCACCACGTTCCAGCAAAGGAAAACCACCCATCCCGCTATCATCAACCAGCAAAGTGCCTGAGAGATTTTGAACGTAGATATGTGTCTAAGTCCCGTGTAGCGTGGATGCGAGGAGAATATGTAAAAAACCTCATGCATTTCTTCCATTTCCTTTAGCTGTTCTTCCCAGAACTGTACCCACCAATACGACCCTCGGATCAGTAGCCAACCCAACAAGGAAAAAGCGAAACCCAAGAGGCACCAAATTATTGAAAGGGCTTTACTCTTAATTACAACATGATACATTGCTAGCAGCCCTCCGTTAATCAAAATAATTAAATAAAATTTCGTCCAAGACAGCCGAAGCTCGGCTGTTCTTATATCGATCATGGTCTTCCAAATAGAAAAGAGTAAAGCAGCTTTTGCGGACCTGCTGTCCCTGTCCATTCAATGCCCCCTACAGTTTCACCACAAGATCATTGTGCCGTATTTCCTCACGCGATCTAAAACCGTCCTTCATAATCTTATCCCAAAGGAAAAACGATGTGAAAGGCCAAGACTGTGAAACATTAGCGCATAGTCAATTCTTATATTGGTCATCGCAATTCCCGCTCCTACGGTCAGATGACCTCTATCAAGCCCAAATCGTATAGCAACTGGTGAAAATAGTCGGTACTCTACACCAACATGGAACTCTATCCTCCGGCCAGTCTGCAAGCCGGTATCAAGTGCTAAGGTAACATTAGGAAAAGGACGGTATGCTGTTCCCAGAATCAGCTGTACAGGTAAAAAGGCTTTCTCCCCAGTGGACCAGTTTACAAACGCAGTTCTTAAGACCATTCCCAAGGAGAAAGGCTTGATGAATGGGGTCATAGCGCCGAAATCGATCCCTAAGCCCAAGCCGCTTTCCTCTCCTAGGGTTTGATGAATTCCTTTGATGGTGACCCCTATCGATGATCTAAACAAACTTTGAGCATAAGCTAAGAACAGTGCAGTGTCAGAATACCCCATATATCCTGTTACGATCGGCCTTCCATTTTCGTCCAAGCCTGTTATGGGGATCTGGCCGAGCGAGAGATTCAAGATACCAATTGCCCACCCACTCTGTTCGTTCCAAGGTTGGCCAAAGGCCAAAAAGGAGAAGTGGGCACCTAAGCCAAACTGATTGGTATACATGCTGGCAAGCTCACCGGATTCAAGGGAGACGAGCCCCGCGGGGTTCCAGTAGAGTGCGGTCGGATCATCTGCAAGGGCCACGAAAGCCCCGCCCATTCCTAGGGCCCTCGCTCCCACACCTATCCGCAAGAAAGCACCAGAGTGGGCAGCTAGCCCGCTCAGAGGAATAAAGACACAGAGAAAAACCGTAAGGCTCACTGAGGCCTTTCCCCTCATCTTAGGATCACCAGCCTGCCGATTGCTCGAACCACTTTCCCATCGGCTTCAGCTATGATGAGGTAGATGTAAACGCCGTTATCCAGTGGGTAACCCTGATCATCGGTCCCGTCCCAGTACTGTTCGTTGTAGCCCACCTCACCTGGGGCTGGGTCGATTACTTTGATAAGCTCCCCGGCCAGGGTGTAGATCTCGATCCTCACGTGTGCTTCCCGGGAAAGATTATAGGTGAAGGTGGTGCCCGATGAACAAGGATTGGGATAGTTCAGGACATCCTCTATCACGAGCTCGCTCAAGATGATAAAGCTCGTCCTTGCCTGTTGGGCAGGGTTGCCAGCTTTGTCCTTCACATCGACTGTCACCTCGTAGGTCCCGTCTGGAAGCGGGTCCTGCGCGGTCCAGGTCATCTTACCGGTCTCGGGATCGAAGCTCGGTGGGTTGGCGACCTCCTCACCATTAAGCCTTATGAGGATCGTTGCCTCGTCGATCCCGGAGAGGTTGTCGGTGAGGGTGGCCGTGATCGTGGGCCTCGAGGGGACGAAATCACCTTCTATGGGGAGGAGATCTTGGATGATGGGCGGAGTGTTGTCCACGAGGACCCTTATTACCGTCTCTATGACATAAGTGTATGTATCGACCACTGTAAGGCGGATAGAGTACTTCCCATCAGGGACTTGGGTGGTATTCCAGGTGGCCAACGGACCCTCTATGACAGGTTCCCTCGAGGAATATATGGTGTTCCAACTCCTGGGTTCTTCGCCTTCTCCGTACTCCACGATGTAGTAATCGAACTCATCACCAGAGGCCGTTCCCCTAATCACCACAGAACCTCGGATGGCGGCCCCATCCTCTGGGTAGGTAATCTCGGCCGTGGGGAAGACGGTTCGGATCTTCACCCTATAGTGATCAGCCGGCCCCCAGTTACCGGCTCCGTCCACCGCCCTCACGTGGAAGTACCAGATCCCATCGGCGACATCCGTGTAGGATTTGGTGCACTCGGTAGTATCGATGGTCTCATCCGGAGTCGTGTCTGCGGTCTGATCCAAAACAAAGCTATAGCCTGCAATTCCGGAGGGATCATCAGGCTCACTCCAATTGAAGGTTGGGTCATTGTTGCCATACCACTCATCTTGATCTGGATGAGTTGGAGAGGTAATTGTTGGGGCAGGTGGTGGAGTAGTATCAGCAAGAGGCGTCGCACTAACCTCCCTTGAGTGGTCTGTCTCGTTGCCGTCAGTATCCACCGCTGTGACTACATAGTAGTAGGTCACTCCGTTGGTTAGACCGGTATCATGATACGAGGTTTGAGTAACCAAAGATGGGTTAATCTGGACGTAACCTGTCCCTTTGGTAGTACTCCTATAGACGTTGTAACCAGCTAAATCGAAACCAGAAACCTGATAGGGATCCCAACTAAGATCTACAAGTCTATCTCCAGCTTTGGCGATCAGGCCACTTGGCACTGGCTGTGGAGTATCGAGATACAAAGTGAGTTCACCCAGTGTAGAAGCAACCGTGACATTACCGACTAGTGTTTGCCCTTCTTGGATGGTGCCCTCGTAAATTTCGGTAGAAGTCACTTGATCATCCCGATACCCTTCTATAGTCAGTGAATAATCTCCTGTGCCTGTTCCTACAAGCTCTATGCGGTATCTTCCTGCTTCAAGTTCTCTCAAAGAAACGATCTGTCTCCCTTGAGGGTCAATCTCAAAGCTTGCCCCGGGAATTTCATTTTCGATTTCTCCCATGTCGTAGTTCATGCCCACATGCCTGCCTTGAGGATCGTAGATATGCAAATCAGCATTAGAAGCAAGGATTATGGACATCCACAGATTGGCCGGTGGTGGTTTCCGGGTCTGTAAGGCGAGAAGGGCATAGGCAGTGGCCAACTCCGGGATATGCTCCCATCCATGTGAGGCAGATGCATTCTCCCAGTGTCCGTCTTCGTATTGAAGATCCTCGAGTTTGGCAGAGAGAGCTTCGTACCAGTCGACTCCGTTTGTGAGTTTATCAACAAAGCACATAGCCAAAGCTTTGGCTATGGTCATGTAGTAATAGTACAGGAAACAGTGTGGCTCATTATAAGGATGTCCTGGATTATCATCAAAATCACCGTTTTCATTCTGCGTTAGCCAATTCAGACCCGCTTGGATCCGCCCATCTCCGACAGGAAGTCCGCAAAGGCGCAAACTCCAGACTCCGGCAGCAGTCATACTGCCATAGGATTTAGTGCCTCCCGCTAAACTTACTCCCCCATCTTGCCCATAATAGATAAACCCTCCGTCGTTATAAGAAGGTCTAGAGGAATCATGAGCCCATTCTTGATCATTAGAAGCAGGTCTGTTTTGACAGCGGGACACAAACTTTATCGCCTTGTACGGCCAACCACTTGGATCTGCGGGAGAAGGTTTTTCTAACTTCAGTTCTTTATAGGCTGCATCCAAGGCCATCAAGGCGAACTGTGTATTGGAAAGATCTGGGCGCACTCCAGGTTCATAACCAAAGCCACCATAACGTGGGTCACTTTCATCAATTCCCTCAGTTTCATCCCATTGGATGGTTTCCAAATACTGACGAGCTGCCTCAATCTCGTCATGATATTTTGGGTTATGTGTAGCAACCAAAGCCCATATCGCAGTTGAAGTTTCGTAGGTTGGAAGCTCTCCAAATGAGCCATCGGGGTTTTGTTTTTCCAAAATATATTGGATAGCTTTATCTACAAGCGGATCATCCTGAGTATACCCTTGGTTTAGGAAAGCCAAGATACACATAGAGGTTATACCCACATTGTCCCTCCAGGACCAATTTCCCGGCCATGGTAATTCTGCTCGATGTTTGCGAAGCCAAACCAACCCCTCGCTGATTGAATTAGAATCGTGATTTTGTGGATCTAAAGCCGGCTGCAGCAGAGTTAAGCCCGCAACTGTTCCATCTCTATGTTTTGGATATTGAGTTATGGTGTACTCTCGTTCAAAGATACGGGTAAGATCTTCAGCCCAAACCCAGATTTCTTCACCAGCTTCTCTCCGAAAGGTGTAATAGTACTGGTATTCAAGATAATAGGGACTATAACTTCTCGCCGTTATTAACCATGTGTCGAAATAGCCACTCCAATTAATGCCCGCTCCCTCAGGATACCGAACATCCCAATAGACTTTACCAATATATTGAACAATCTCATTAAAAGGCTCATGGTCAGTAACAGGAGGGTGAAATTCAACATCCACTCTTGAAGTGGTTTCAAAACCCGTGTGTTTTCGGCTAATCTTGAGGTATGCGGGAGCAAGGCTATGAGCTGACGGATGAACAGTGGGAGAGGATTCGGCCGCTTTTGCCTCCGCCCGCCCGAACCG
>Ga0190309_1000160_pt1 | contig 21088 bp, 43 predicted proteins | sample 48700767_MG_FD_161656 | JGI IMG/M metagenome (GOLD analysis project Ga0190309, IMG submission 161656) | Hydrothermal vent sediment bacterial communities from Southern Trench, Guaymas Basin, Mexico - 4870-07-6-7_MG | ecosystem: Environmental > Aquatic > Marine > Hydrothermal vents > Sediment ... | reverse complement strand
CGGTTCAGATAAAGAAGATAGGAGGCAGCTACGGAGTGGTAATTCCTATGGATGTGCTAAAGATGTTCATTAACGAGGAAGTGTTGAAAGAAGGTAAGGAAATAACGGCAAAGCTCAGAGCGAATGCAAATAGCGGAGAGATAGTTTTGAGCGATTTTGAGTTTTGAGAGGTGAGAAGAATGCAGATAAAGGTTAAATGCCCGAAATGTGGTAACGAGATAGTTGTGGTAATTGTCGAGAAACCCGTAACAGAGAAACCTAAAAGATGGGAAACCACTCCCATGACTGCATAGCCTTTCCTTTTTATTTACCTTTTTATATGCTCAAACCAAATTCTTATTATGGAGTTACCAGAATTTCCAGAATTAGAAACTCTCAGTAAAAAATATGACTTTAAAATAAGAAAAGAAAGAAGACCCTACTCTCTTACAGTCATCTATAATAAGACTTTTGTCATTCCAGAAGTGGGTAAACTCGAAAACGAATTTATCGCAAGTATTGAAATTATTAGTTGGAAAAAGGTTTATGAAGAATATGGGAAACGAATTAAGCCTTATGATTATGAGGTTAGAGTTCATGCATCTGGAAAGGGGTATGAAACATTCTGGATGAGCAGAACCCTTCAGGGTAATGATTTACATGCTCTTGTAAAAGAGGCGTGCTCGATAATAGAAAAAGAATACAATAGATGGGTAGGCTTTCTCGAAGAGAAGAAAAAACGGCTCTTAGGAAGAGAAAAGGGATTATGGAAGTGGCTCTGCTTAATACCCATCGTTGGAATGTTCTTGTTTAGGAGGAGATAGATAATTCCTCTCTATGAACTCCCTTGCCTTTCTGTCAACATTCTCCGCATAAACGAGCCTGTTTCCCCTAACCACGTAGTTTCTGCACTTAATATCCCTCATTAACTCGTCTATCGTGTTAAACTTCTTGAAGAAAACCAGCTTTTTACCTATCGCTTTATTAGCCTCTCTAATCGGGAATTTAGGAAATCTGTTAACGAGAAAGAACACCCTGCCACCGTCCACCATACAGTCGTAGATTTCCAGTTCAGGGTCCAAATTCCATACTATCTGCATATATCTTAACTCCTCATCGGTTATAACCTTCCTTACCTTCATAGCTCCGCTCACTCTTTCATCTCTATGTAAAGCGAGATAGCAGTAGCAGCAAGTGTCAGAACTCCAGCACCTATCAAGCATGCTATTCTTAGTCTCTTCCAATCTTCGGTGGTCATTTTCAATCTACCTCAATTTTTGTTATCTCCACACCTTCCTTAGGCGGAGTTGGTTTGTATCCCTTAAACAAAAATCCTAAAAACACAGCGCTTATACCCAGCGGAATTGCTACTTTCATTATCTTTTCCACATCCATAAGATTAGTTTCTCTCGTGTGTTTAAATAATTTAGTCCCTAAGGGGTGATTATGGAATATCTGGATGAGGTATGCAGGAAGAAAGCGGCGACAATCTTTCGGAGCGGTCTGTATCTCTACGGCTACCCACATACCCTCGAAGGGCTTAACAGACTGAGGGATTACTGCTATGCCAAACTGCAAACGTTAAACCGGGAGGAGAAGCCGCTGGTTGAAGAGTACCTGAAGGATTTGCTCAACATTTACCTCGCCCTTCTTCTCGATTACAACTTTGTTTATCAGTAGTTCACAGGATTCACAAATTCACAAATTCACTTAATCACACCGAAAAACCTTGCGAAGAAATAAGCACCCGCTCCGAATAACGGTAGAGAGAGAGCCTTATACCAGCCGCTCGTTACCGAGAATGTTATAATTCCAAGTCCCATGGATACCAATCCTGCTCCGAGATCACCACCTATTAGCAGACCGAGAACTATCAGCGTTATTCCAACAGCCATACCGAGAAAAAATCCTATTACTCCACCCAATATCAAACCCGCTAAAAGAGGAATGAGCTGCGGTCCAGGTTTGCTAACATCTATTCCCATCATTTTTAGTTTTTCAGTATCTCCCTCTATCCTGTCTATATCCTTCTTAACCCTGAACTGGCAGAGAGCATGTTTTTTAGTTTCACTTCCTATGGTAACGTCTTTTTCACCTACATAAAGAAGTTCACATGCATCGCTACCGTCCTTAGCCTTAAACATGCTGAGAATTTCCTTAACAGCGTTCACTATGTTGTTGATAAAGTCAGCCACCGCTCCAGATACATGCCTGAACTCCTTAACGTAGATATACCCCTTTCTCAATTCAACCTCATTCGGATGTCCGTAAGCGATATAGCCCTCAACAGGTCTGCCGTAAAGCCCTCTCCATCCGCTTAAAGATAGTTTTCTCATTCCTCTTCCTCCTCTTTACCCCACTTAATCACTCCCATCTTAACGAGAATATCATACACTCCCCAAATCAGAGGTGCTGCTCCTATCAATCTGTAATATCCCGGTGCTAATGCCATTACCAAACCTCCTACAAGAATCGCTCCTATGTCTGGTAAATACTGTGCTATCTGCTCCCATAACCAGCAGATGAAATCACATATAACTGGTATTGTGCACCATTCTTTACATTCCTCGTAAGGAGTAGCCATTATTCCATAGGTTTCCTGAACATGCTGTTTAAGAACGTTGAACAGCTCCAACTTCCTGTTTTTGTAGTATTCTGGATCTAAGCCCAAATCCTCTAAATAACTCGCTACTGAGTAAATGTCTCCTGGATATCCCCACCCTGTAAGCACATCTACCCAGTTCATGATTTATATTTGTCCTCGTGGTTATATAAAAAATATGCTCTATGAGGAGCTTCAGGAAAAGAAATTGGTTGTTTACGGTATGATTGTTACCGAAGAAACGGAAGATTTCTTCAGATATTACAGAGAACTGATAAAAGATTTATATAAGTGAAAAAATAAACCTACCGCATTATTCTCAGCAACAGGAACATCGCTGCTATCGGCATTACCGCAAGGAGAATTAACCATTCCTACCACCAAAAATTAAAGTGGAAAAGAGGGAAGGAATACCGAGTTACTGTCTTACCTTACACTTCCAGGCTCGATCGTACGTCCTTTCACTTCTGCCACTTTAGCGAACAGCGGAAGTATAACTGCGTCTGTGCTGGAAGCATACAGTTCAACTTTAATCTGGGTATTCTGTCTAACGAGTATCGGAGATTTGGTTACTTTCACCTTGTTCTGGAGCGCCTGAACCTGGCTTATGTCCCAGATATCGAGAGTTTTAGCACCGGAGCTGAATTTAATAAGTGTTACGTTGTCCGCATCCACAGCCGCTACTCCGTATATAGCCACGAATTTGTTGTCATCCACAGTCTTGTTGATGTAAGTGTTGTATGCGTTAGCACTCGAAGGGGTAACTGTCCATACTTTATTAGACAATCCAAAATCGCTTTCAGGATCTGCGTCCCTTACCACGAGCTGGTCTGCCGGCACTCCGAGTTCCCTTGTTGCTTTCTCGAGAAGTGCTTTCTCTACCTGTGCTTCCAGCGCTTTTAAGTCAGCAAATTCAGCCACTCCTTGCGTACCCACAACGGGCATTTACATCACCTGACTTGTATACTGCGAAATATATTTAAAAAGGTATGTATATACATTCTTTATGCGTAAGCGATTGATGATAAAAACGATAAGGGTAACCGACACGAAGAGGTTTTCCCTGCTACTGAAGGCGATAAAGAAGTTTACCAGAGAGAGAAATATCGAAATGGCAATAGCGGAGCTGGCGAGATACCATATACCGCATATTGTTAATGAGCTATATCCACCCAAGATAGAATTTTTAATAGCGGGAGGTGATTCGAGTGGAGAGGGGAGAAATACCGATAGGAGAGAAACCCGTGGACAAATACCTTCTCTCCGTGTTAATCCTGAAAGACAAATACAGCGAAATAGCAATAAAGGCGAGAGGTAAGCACATACCTAAGGCGATTAGAGTAGCGGATGCAGCCGTTAAGAAAGCTGGATTTACGATATTCAGCACGCAGATAGGAATAGAAACCGACGAGAGAAATCCAGAGAGAAGAACTCCTTACATAGAGATAATTTTGAAGAAATAAAAGGAAGGACTACGGTTTTACGCTATAATTATTCCTCCTTTGGATGTGGTTGCAGGTGCTGCCTTAACAGGAACGGCTTTAGGTGCTACTGCCTGAGTTCCACCTCCGGTAATAAATCCCCTTGCTTCCTTCTCCAGTTCATCTGCCATCATAACTGCAGCTCCTGTTCTGAGCATCTCAGCCACTTCCGGACTGGTGCGCTCGAGGTACATATCTGCAACGGCATAGGTTGCTACGCTCGCTAAAATGTTCTTAAGACTCATTCTATCTACTGCAAAGTCCCAAGGTATGTATTCGAGAAACATTTTCTCTACTTTACCTGTTGCTGCTCCTCCCAATCTTTTAAGGTAATCCATTATCATCTACATCACCCGTAAAGGTTTTGAAATAAGGAAAGCTACTTTACTCTGCCGGTGTCGGTAATCCAACGTATGCCGCTGCGTATCCTCTTCCTGCAAATCGCCTCATCTCTTCAAGTTTTGCACGCATTCTTGCTATGTTTGCATCTGCTTGTCTGTATCTTGCTTCCCTAAGCCTTTCTCTCTTTGCTTTACCTCCGTAGTCTTTGTTAGAACATTCAGTAACAATAGTAGCAATTACTTCTTCAAAGCTTTTTCCTCTTGCCATCTTTGCAGCCTCTGCCAATGCAATTCTTGCCTGAAGGCTCTCAAATGTCTCAGAAGGTACAACATATCTTCGCCAATGAATCATTCTCGCTTTCTTGCGAGGGTCTCTTGCCTGCGCTTTCTGTCTGGCAAATCCCTGCATTAATACCAAGCTTCCACCCATCGGAACAACTGCCATATTTACCACCTAAAATATATACTGCAGAATATAATTTATAAAGTTTTTCCTTAAAAAGTAGAAAAAAAGAAGGATTAACGAAGCCTTACCGCTTTTATTCTTTTTACTGGTAATCCCTTTTCATTTTCATTTGGCAGGATAACCTCTATCACCTCAGCCTCTCCCGTTTTGATAATCCATTCAAGTTTCTCAGATACATGAGCCATATCTCCCAATCCACAGAGCCGCTTTATCGCCTCGTATGAAAGATATATCTTGTACCCGCATTCCTTCACATCCCTGTATTCTTTTAACAATTCAACTATATCCCTCTTTTTCATACCACCTCACCTATACCTCGTTCTATTAGCACCTGAGCAGCCTCTAAGGTTACCTCGACAACATTCCCTACCTTTAATTCGACTGGTGTAAGATCGTAATCGAGTATTCTTATCCCGTCCTTATACTTCTCTGGTAGGTTCTTTATTCTCACCTTCGTTTTCACGTTGAACAGGTTCATCTGAGCCAACAATTCCCACCTCCTTTATGATTTGTGAATAAAAGGAAACAAGCCTTGAAAAGTCTTCCTCTATCTCCTTTCTCTTGCTGAGATATTTTGCTATAAACTCTACTGCCTCTCCTAGCCTATCAAATCCCATTCTTGTTATTATATTAAACTCGATTCTCTTTCCCGTTCCCTCTACGTTGTATGACCGTATGTTCACTTTCACTCTATGCCTCTCTTCTATGTATTTAGCCGCTGCTTTGTAGATATTTTCTGCTAATTCTGCCTGTCTTTCATCGAGTACAGCCATAAACTTTATGTTATCTACTATCTGCAATTCCATTAAGACACCTCGACTTTCTTGTTGTTTTTGAGAGTTTCAAGCATTTCAAGAATATCTATTAGGTATCCTACTTCCTTCTGTATTAATTTTATTGATGCTTTTCTAAATGGCATTACAAAGTTTTCTGGATCTTCTATTTTCTTTAGTTCCTTTATAGCACCGTTTATTATTCCCATGTAGTGCATTTCGAGAAGTTCAATCAACTTTTCCTTCTTTATCTTAGCCTTTCCCATAAAATCACCTCCTACATTTTTTCATGCGCTCTTTAAGAGCTATGATGTAGTCATCAATCCCAATAAAAACCAAAATCACTCCTAAGAATATTACAGGAATCATCATCGGGATTACAAAAAATGCCTCATGGCTATACTTTAACGATAACCAAATACCCATGTCTATAAATCCAATTCCAAACAAAATGAAAAAGAGATTAACTATATGCATTTCCATATCCATTCACACTCACCTCCTCTTAATTTTTATCAGGGCGTCGTAATCCCCCCATTTTACCTCATATTCAACATTTCTGTTTTTTAGTTCCCTTACCAGCGCTCTCGCTATGTCCTTGCCTCTTAACCTGCCGTAGTGCATGTTCCTGTCTATGTAAAGCTCGCCTTTAGTAAGGATTTCCTCGATTAACGGTTCGAGAATGCTGTATCTGGGTCCTTCCGGTTTAGGTTTCCTTATCTCGAGTACCTTCTTGGGCTTAATCCTTACCTTTCTCCTTCTCTCACGTCTAATTCCCAATCTCTTAAGTATCTCTCCTGTTGTTTCCATCGTTATTTTCGGATATTTAACCACTCTTTCTATGCTCTTCATTAGCTCTGCAGTTCTCCTCCTCTGCTCCTCCTTACGTTTTTCTTCTTCCTCGAGCAGTTTCCTTAACCGCTCTCTCCTTTCCTTCTCCTCCTTTATCTGCTTCCTTCTCTGATACCATCTGCGTGCAGATTTGAAATAGTCTATTATCCCTGCCACGATGAATACACTTCCGATTAAAAACACACCAATCGAACACACTAATTCTCTAAATTTCGGCTCGAAAAACAATACGGATGCCCTTATTATGAGCAATCCGAACACTACGAAAAGCGCATTAGCCATGTGCCTTACCCATCTGTTCATTCAATCACCTCCTCTCAAGCCATTCATACCACAAGTAATCCCACTCCTTGTCTCTCGGTGTTTGATAGGAAGAGTATACCTTCGTCCATGCGAATGTATTGTTTTCAAAGTCGTAACCCAGAATACATACCTCGCTCACTTCTATTCCGTAGTCATGTGCATTCTTCACGTGCATTAATTCATGCACTCCCACAAAGAATAAATACAGCAAACTAGCCAATCCTATTATTTCCAAGATTTCTTCCAATAACCTCCTCAATACCGCTCACCTCCTCTATCTCCCATAGGTTTTCCTTCTTCAGCACCTCTAACGCTATTTTATCGAAAACAGCCAGAATAATCCAGTCATTCTCGTGTCTCAATCCTCTCCCTATCTGCTGTATCAAATCTCTCCTAGCCATATCCTTGTAAACGGCATGTGCCAACTCCTCTGGTAATACCTCAAATAGGTGTTTGATACGCAAATCGGACTTGTCTGGGTACGGATGCTTTAAGATCTGCATTACACGAAGCAGCTCATCTTTCAAATCTGCACCTCTCTTTAATCTCGTGCTTGCCAGCGTAAGGAACTTCCCTTTAAGCCACTCCTCATACACATCCTTTTCCGCACTATCAACAAGCACTCCCAGCTTATCCACATACTTAAACGCATGAGCTTGTATCAACGTTTTCAGCTTATGCTTCTCTGCCTCTTTAATAACCCTCTTAGCCTCCTCGACAACTCTTTCCTCTATTCTCTCCCAGTTCCTGTGAGTTATCCACCATCGCTTCGTATCCAGCAGATAAATCTTACCAGGATACTTCCTCTTACCGTAGATTATGGTGTAATTATCGAAACCGTAGTATTCCCTGAGCACTTTTTCATCCTGCAGGGTAGCGCTCATACCGAGAATTTTAGCGTTGCTCCACCTGAGTATTTTCCTCAGATATGCTTTCACATCCCTGTAGAAGAAGTAAATCTTCCTCTCCTTATCCTCAACTCTTATTATGTAGTCATCTATCTCATCGTTAATGCGCCTTATTCTCCACAGCAGGTTCTCTACATCCTCGTTATCTCTCATGCTTTCAAGCCTTTTCTCCAGATCAAACAGAAATCTCTTTATGCTCTCCCTGTCAATAGAGTTACCTATCTGCATTATTCTCTTCCATTCCTTCTTTAACTTCTTATCGAGCAGGTTCTTTATCCTGCGCTCGCTTAACGTGGAAGCGGTTGTTAGTTTCTGAATTAAATCGTCAACTTCATCAATCACTTCAATTCCACCAATCCATATCGGCTTTCTCTTTGCCAGCGTTTCAATTAACCATAACTTATCGTTCATAATGATAACGTTGCTCTCAACATACGCTCTGTACTGCCTCAGATAAGGACAATCCTCCTCTGGATCATCGCCCATGAAAATTACATACTCACCACCTGCCGTTCTGTACGGTATGGGCATCTTTCCCGATTTCTTCTCTATCTTCTTTATAATTTCTTCCATTTTGGCTGGGTATCTGGGACACCACATACTACACTCTAACGCCGCTCTGTATCTCGGCTCATACGGTCTTAACCTTCTTATACACGGTAGGGATGGATGGTCGCACCTAAGTGTGTTTTCAACATAAGGACACCTGAAGTTATTTCTACCTAAAATAAACTGAACATTTATGCCCGGGATTTTGAACTTACCGCTCTCTGGGTTAAAATCGTTGTAATACTGTTTTTGTAGATGTTTGGTAGGGACTACGATTATTCCAGCGCTGAATGCGTTTGCTATAACCTGCATACCTATGAGCGCTTTCCCGGTCCCTGTTGGACTTTTCAGAAAAACCATATCGTAACTTCCAAAAGCCTCTATGATTTCCTTTACCACGTCTGCCTGTGTTTTTCCCTCAAACTCCAACGGCTTAACAGGATTTCCCTCCCTATCCGTTACATTCCAGTACATCTGCTGGATATTCAACTCTTATCACCTCTACACATTCGCTCAGTATAGCCCCTCTAATCACGGCATTTATTTCATCTTCACTCAATTTATTCTTTCCCATAACATCACCCCTCTAACCGCTCTAATACACCCTGCCATCTATGAGAAATTCTCACATCCTCCGGAATATCCTGGAGTATTTCCCTGAAAACATCTTTGGAAACAGTAACTATCTCATCCCCGTAAAACCGCTTTCCCGTAACAAAACACTTTATCTTCTCGTCTATTATCACCTGCTTTAATTCCTCATAAAGAGAATACTTACAGGAGCTGCACACGGCTATCCAGTTCACGGTTTCTTTGTTTAAGGGTTCACCGCATAACGCACAGTATATTCCCTTCTTCAATTCGTTTTCCACCTTTTCCTTTATCTCTTTAACCTCTTTTACACTATCAGCATCTCTTCTATTTATCTCCTCTGCCATTCTTTCTGCCTTTTCTTCATCCCTGACAGCCACTTTAGCAACTTCAACAGTAACACTAGGCGGTCTATATCGCAGTTTTTCAACGACTTTCTTATGCCTCTCGCTGTCCATTATTGCGAATATCTCCGTCGTTTTAAAGCCGAGTAATTCCCTCAATAACGGCAGAAAGCCCTTCTTGTCTATCTGTTTGAATATCTTCGCCAAATCTGGTATTGTTAGCTGCTTTCTTGCGAAATTGGCTGCTATGTGCGCTATTAATCCAAGGACCTCATCGTAATCCCTTACTATGGTGGGAACGGGTATTTTCAGTTTTTTAGCCATTTCTACTCGCTTTCTCCCATCAACTACCGTGTATCCGTCTATGCTCTTTATTGCTATCACCGGATATACAAATCCAAACTGCTGAATGCTATGCTCGAATACCCTTGCCGTTAATTCATCAAAACCATCTGTCTCTACCAGATAACCCGTGAACCTTTCTGGCGGTATGTTTCTTACATGTTCAACTATTTTCTCTTCCTTGCTCAGATCTACTGGTCTGATAACTACCTTCCCTTCCACATACTCCGCCTTAGCCATTCCCATGTTTATTAGTTCCACCACCGCCTGCGGAGTTAATCCATCAAACTCTAATTCCAACTTCTGCATAGAAATCACCTACCGAAAAGTTTAAATACCTGTATATACATCTATTCATTAGCCCCACCTCCGATGACCGCTTTCTCCCTCTCTATTTCTTCAGCCACCATCTTAATTTGATGGGTGAACATGTTTGCTATGTAGGGATACTTCTGCTTAATCTTGTCATAGGCTTTCAGAATATGCTTCCCCTCCTCGATTATCTCACAAGGCTTGTGCCATTTAGCGGTCCTAAAGAATGTCTTTAACTTACTAAGAAGATAGTTCATCGCCTGGTTCGGGTCCGCCTTATCGAGATGGGAGAAGGTAACGATATCTGACATGGTAAATAATTCGCTGTTCTGGAATTTAAGGATTGTTATGGTGGAAAATATATATCGCAGTTTACTGTAAACAGGTTACACTGTTAACTGTTGATAGTAAATTTCTCGCTTACTACAAACAGTTTACAGTAAACTGTAAACAGGTTATAGTGTTAACAGTTGATAGTGTAAACAGGTTACAGTAACACTGCAGACAGTTTAAAGTAAACACTCCAGAATATACATTGAAGAATAATAATGCTTATATATGAGATTGGGATAATAAATCTAAGGTGATGACCTATGACGGAAGAAAGAACGGCTATTTGGATTAGTAAGAATCTAAGAGACGAGATGAACAAGATAAGAGGAAAAATAAAAGCAGAGACGGGGAAAGAGCCGACGTGGGATGAGTTTCTTAAAAAATTGCTCGATGTCTATAAAGATGTGAAAGAGGAGGTGGTTGTATGAACGAGCTGATTGAGTTGCTAAAAGGAGAGACGGCTGTCCTTTATGGGCAGCCTATGGTAGGAAAGACAATAAGCATAGCAATATTAGCAAAACTATTAAAAAAGGAAACAGGAAAGCCAGCGTTCTTTATCTGGAGCGACTCTAACCTATTAGGAGAATACGGGAACTTTATCAAGGAATTGAGCGGAGCAGAAACTAAGTATGTCAGCGATGATAGGGGATTAAACATAGTGCTTAGAGCATTAAGAAACAAGGGAGAAGAGGGAGAATTTCCATACAGCATGGTAGCGGTGGACAGCATAACAGGATTTCAGGAGGCAATAATGGAGAGGGAAGGAGTGGACAGTCCGAGAGTGGGATTGCTGCTCGGTAGAGTGTCTCAGATAGTGGCAAAGAGATTTAGAGAAATGGCAGCACAGTATAACATTCCAACAGTTATGATAGCACACCAGACAGCGATATTCAAGCCGGATAGCCCCTTCTTAGGACCCTTCGCAGGTAAGAGCCATAAGCCGACAATAGTAACTAAAGCACTCAGAAACACCACGCTATTGCTATATCAGTATGTAGACCCGCAAACCAGAAAGCCAGTATGGGAAGTCGAGGATATTAGGAGCGGTAAGGAGAAGGTGGAGAAGTTTCCAAAAGGAACTAAACTCACACTTGAAATAGAGATAAAGTGAAATAGGGGGTGGTGGCTGTGTCCCTATTAAGAGAGTTGATAAGAGAGGAACTTATAAAGATTTTGAGAGAGGAGGTAAACAGAGAGATTAAAGAGGTTTTTAGAGAGGAGATGGGAAGAAGTAACAAAGAGAAAGTGAAGAAAAGTAAGAAAAGAACATACAAATGGAGACCCAGAATAGAGCGAGAAAGGATAAAAAGTGCCATTCTTTCACTACTGAAAGATTCAAAAAACGGAGTAACTACACATGAAGTAACGCTCCATCTTCAGAAAATGGGATTTGATGTAGATGTAAACTATATTTCATCTCTTTTGTTTCGTTTAGCAAGAGAAGGAATTATTGAAAAAAGGGAAGTGAAAGAAGAAGAAAGAGATGAAATAGAAGAAAGAGTAGGGAGAATTTCAAACGGAAAAGTTAACCTCTGGTTTTTAAAGCGAGATATACAGATACCTTTCGAGGAACAGGAGAAACTGCTCAATCAGAGAGGAAAAGGGAAATGGATGAAAATAGAGGGGTGATGGAATGTTCGAGAAGGTTAAAAACATCGTTTTTAGCATGGGAGACGAGAACAGCATTAAGATAGAGTTTAAGTCATTCAAGGATTTGTTAGAAACGCTAAAAGCAGGTGCAGAAGCATTTGATGACTTTATGAAAATAAAGGAAATAATAGAAAAGGAAAAGAGCGATACGGAGAAAATAGCAGAGAACCTAGCCAAGATGATAAAGGAAGCTATGGAAAAAGCACCTGACCAGATAGTGCATTTCGGAGAGATAACCAAAGACGGAGAGGTTAGGGAAATAACACCAGAAGAGTTCAAAGAGAAATACCTTAAGGGTAGAGAGAGAAAGAGGAAGAGGGGAGAGGATAATGAGTAAAACAACAACCTATGAGATAGATGTAGGTCTTAGAGATGTTAGAATCGTCTTAGTGATTGGTAATAGGGAGATAGTGAATCATATAGCAAAAAGCCATGTGCGTAAAGTAACCTTAGCAATAGAAGAAAGTGAACCATCTTCGATATACAGTAGGTATTAATTACCCTTTCCTTTTCCCCTTCTTTTTCTTCTTAGTTCTGTATTTCTTCGATATATTCGCCACTATAACAAATACCGTTAATGCCACGAATGCAGCAAAAAGTATATTTTCGAGCATATAGTTTTATAAACTCTCAAGGGGTATTTAAATTTAGACACACACAGGTGGTAGCTATGAAAGACGCATTTAAGTTGTTAGAGCCGATGTATTACTTCAAGCTAGGAGACAAGTATTATCAGGTAACAGCAAGAGACTTCTTCAAGTTAGATAAAACATTCAGCTCTGTTAGTGCCAGCGGTGAATCCAGCAAGACAGAAGTGGACGAATTAGAGCCAGAGAAGGGAGAAGTGTATGTCTTTACTATGGGAGTATTTCAGAAGGGTATTGAAGTGGAAGTGTATCAGCCCGCAGCCGTAGGTCGCTTTGGCGTTAAAAACTACACCGCAAGCATTACATGGGAAGACAGCCCAGCGGAAGATCCGAACCAGGCGATAGTTTTAGCAACAGTCCACGGACACAGCCTCAGCGTTAAATTCACTAATAACTTAGATGTAGCAATAACTCCGAAACTGCGCTTTATCGGTTTCAAATACAAAGTAGAGGAAGTCAAGGACGCAGCAAAGATAAGAGAATTAGAGGCACTATGGAAGGAAGGAAAACTCCCAGAAATAGAGATAAAATACGAATAAAGGTGGTGTAGATGACTATGGAGAAGATATTTATCGTTGGTGAAAAGAAATACGACAAGGGAACTAGACAATTCAAGGTATTCTATCCTACTAACGGCACTCAGACAACGGTAGGAACTAGCGACACAACGGTGTATGATGTGCCTTCCAACAAAACATTCCTGCTTAGAGGATTAATCCTCAGGGAAACAAGTGGTGCAGCCAATACCGTTACGATTAAGGACAGCAGCAACGATTACTTCACGGTAAGCCTGAGCGCTAATGAATTTAAAGTGGTAGAACTACCTTCTCCGATAGTATTTACAAGCGATGTTCTGGCTGTTGCTGGAAGTGCATCAGTAGAAGTAACCGTATTGGGAGAAGAAACCGAACTGTAGAATTAGATTGTCAATACCTCTTTTTTATATTCTTTTAACGGCATAACCTCTCTTTCTGGTGTAATAACATAAATATCATAATACTTCGATAACTCTTCAGGCTCTATCCCCTGCCTTATCGCCTTAAATCTCAGCTCAAGTAATTCTGATGGTGTTAGAATAAGCGTTTTCTTTTCTACGGGCTTAGGTATGGGAACGGGTCCGCTCATCAATTTACGCCTTATCTCTATTCCTTCTTCATAGCTTTTACCTCTTGCGGCTCTGGCTGCTTCTGCAAATCTTATTAGCTGATATAACCTTCGCTTCGTTGTATTTTCCCAGCTCCAATCTCCGGTAAACACATGAACCTTTCCTAATTTGCTCCTTCTAACAACTACCGTTCTTCTCGGTATTACCTGCATTTTAACCTACCCAGAATGAACATAGCCGCTACAGGGACAAGATACAGCAAAAGGTTACCACTATGCCTTTTTAGTCCGTATTCCCTTATCGCCTCTATTTTGATTTTCTCCTCTGCTATTCGCTTTGCATATCTGTTTATATCACGGTTTATGCTCCTTTCCAGAGCGCTTATTATGTTCTCGTATTTCTCCCTATCCTTTATTCCTTTTTTCACCTCTTTAACAACACGCTTAAGCACCAGAAGATCCCTGAACTTTTCAATAAGTAGCTTAACCCGCTTATCGAGTTTCCTTATTGCAGATTTCTCCATTCTGTTCGCTATCTCGTTTTTCTTATCCCTGTCCATAACAGCAAAATTTTCGGAAACTACGGAAAGGAGCAGATCTATATCCTCGAGTTTATCCGGAAACAGGTCTACTAAAACATTCCTGTAGGTTAATATCTGGTGGGGTACTTCCCTACCCAAAGACATCATTCTCACCTATTTTTTCAACTATATAGTTTTGGATTTCCTGCATGTGGTCCGCAACATGCGCCCATGCCTCGTTATCTATCAAATCATATAACTCTTTCATTAATTCGCCCAGCTCTGGTAACTCCTTTCTCCTTGCAGAAGGTGCATCCAATGTAGGTTCTTTTACGTTTTTCATTAACCTTTCCTTATCTATCTGCCCAGTTAAATACATTATAATGTAGTATGCTATTTTGTTCATATCCTTGTAGGTGTTTATTACCGCTAATTCTTCCATATCCATATTAAGAAATTGTATACCTGAGTATATAAATCAAACTAAACCCGCTCTCATTAACTGTCTCATCGCTAATATTTCCTCTTTCGTTTTCTCTAATACCAGCTCATCTGGTAGGTCCGGAAACAGCTTCTTCTTCTGCCAAAATAAGCGCCATATAAGTTTCCATCTTGGCAAATTCTTTATTTCCCACAGCGTTAATTTCCTTATCTCCTCTTCGTCTATATCTCTTAAGTCCGAGGCTCTCATACCAACTCACGCCAGTTCGGGAAGTTCTGTATAAACCATCTGAAGTAATAAACCTGTCTCGGATATGAAGGCTCTAACTTTTTGAGAATTTCCTCTATTTCCTCTTCTGTCATAGTAGATGGATGTTTTCCCGTCTCTACCATTATCATTCCGACTATAAGCTCAATATGCCTATCCACTTGCTTGTAATTCGGTGGCTCTTCGTAATAACTTTTCCTATAACCTGGCTGCCTGAATGCCGGTGGTTTTGGTGGCGCTCTAAATACTGGTGGTAACGGCTTTTCTACTTCAACAGGCTTTAACAACATTCTTATTGCTTTTTCTATAGTCTCTGGAGTTACAGGTCTTCCATCCCTGTAAAACCTACGCTCTATAGGGTCATACCAAAATCTCATTTCTACTGGCACTCTTATACCTTTCCACTCTCTTACAGGTTCTAAGAAATTCCCTGTTATCGGTGATTTCGGTACTTTTCTGCGCTCTAATTCTCTCCTTATCGCTTCTCTTCTCGCTAACCATTCCTCCTCGCTAAGCTCCGGTGGTTTTGTTTCTAATGCATACCAGGAGGCTACTAATTCGTCTGTTGGGTATTCCTTTATTATTTCCTCAAACTCCTTAGTTTGTTCTTTTATTTCCTCTCTTACACCGTATCGCTTTAATTCTTCTATCTCTCTTTCTCTTTCCTCTAACCTCTTCTTAACACGCTCTAACTCTCTCTTTAATTCCTCGTATACTTTAGGAGAAACTGCCTTTTTAAGCTCTTTCTCCAATTCTTCCGCTCTTCTTTTCCAAAATTCCAATTCCTCCATTTCTGGAGCAGAAACAGGTATTAAATACGCTTCGATTTCGCTTTTTAACTCGTCATAAGAAAGGTCTGGGTCTATACGGTCAAATAATTCCATTACCGTTGTTTCTGGGTCCGAAAAACCATATTCCTCCGCCTTATTATAAGCATAAACATAAAGGGCTAGGAATTGTGGAAAACTTACCTTAAAACCCCTGCTTTCCCACTTCCATTTTAATAACTCCTTAGTGCTGTCTGGTATTTTATCAATGCTAATGGGCATGTTATCACCTTAATAATATATTGAGAAGAAGAAAATAAAAAGGGAAACTAAGAGTTCTCTAAACCTATTTTCCTGCAAAATTCTTTAAATTTCTTAAACACTACTGAGCAACTGCCGATTTCCCTTAATATAAGCAAAAATGTATTAAAATCTACTTCTTTGTTTTCTTTTCTGTATTTTTCATACTCTTCCTCTAGGAATTTTCTACATGTTTTTAAAAATCCCTTATAATTCGCTAAGTAAAAATCTGAATGCTTCTTTTTATCAATTTCACAAGATATAGCGAATACTACATCTCTAAAGAGTTCGTATAATCCTGGCGCTCTCCCACTATATAGTTTTATCTTCAACGTCCCCACCTCCGTTAAACTTTTTTAGGTGAGCATAAAAAATAAAAAAGGAAAAGGTTTATTCCTCAACAACTTCAAAGATGGCTATCCAATCTCTACTATCTTCGCTGAACGCTGGAAACGCCACTATAATTGGCTCTCCCTTAAGTTCTATTTCTGGACGTTTTTGTATATCCTCTACTGGTCTGTAAAGAACAAATCTCAATTTCTTCTTTTTCTCTGCTGGCTCTATCTTTCCCTCTTCGAGTGCATTAATAACCTCGTCTATTAGCTCGGCTCTCTCCTCTGGATCTACGGTATCCCTCGCTTGAGTTAATTTCTCTATAGCCTCCTCAACCAACACAACCCCCCACCTCACCTAAAAGGTATTTTCAAGGTGAAATACCATCTGTTAAAAAAGCAAATTGTTACTCGGTCTGGCTTTCTTTTGTGGTATTCCTCTGGACTTTCCCACATCACTCTAGGCTGTCTTACCCTTATTCCTGGTGCTACTTCCTGCCATTCACTTACTACTTTTGATCTGGGTCCGCTCTTCCAAAAATAAAAGGAAATAAAAGGCATGGTTACCCCCTCAAATTATCCTTATAACTTTTCCCTCGATTATGCTCGCTATGTCTTCAGGGAGTTTTTCTCCTAAAACTAGCCATCTCTCTTGTGCCGGTTTGAAATACCACTTAAAGAAATGATGTATTGCTATTTTCTTAGCAGTTTCTGAGTCTATTAATTCATTTATTCCTGTAGAAATTACATCCATGTAGCTATTGAATTTCTCATATATATGCAGTGTTGCCAAATCTTCATACGAATTCGTAATTTCTGCAACTATTGCACCATAGATCTCTAAGTTTTTAAATGGGAAAACTATGTATATCTTCTTTCTTGTGTCTATTACCCAGGCTTCTATATCTATTGCTGAGAGATCTATAAATTCTCTTGGGCTTTCTATTTCTTCCCATTTCTCGCCTTTCTGGAGTTCCTTCTTTATTAATTCCTCTAAAAATTCTTTAAATGCTCCTTTCCCTTCTACGATGTGGTCCTTTATAGCGTTTGCTCCCCAATGGCTATATAGTACTTTCCATCTTCCGTTCTCCAAACACAATATATAAGCTCTCGCTCCCATAAGCCCCACCACCTCTTATTATTTTATTTTAAAACGGTGCTAATATATATAATACTTATTATGCCCTCCTTTATAAAGATTTCGCCGCTGTAGGCTATAAATCATGTTGAAAAAACGATATGATTTCATGTTTCCCTTAAAGAAATTATAAGGAGAAGTGGAAAGAGCATAAGTCCAGGCGAAACCATAGCGTTTTTAACTCTCAGTAGATCTTATTCTCGAAAATATATATTCCACCATCGAAAACCATTTAAATTACAACATCATATATGTATTATACACCTTATAAGAAAGAAAGAGGTGGTGGGGCTATGAAAGTGGAAGCTGAAATTAAGACCCTATTAGATGGATGGATAAGGCTAGATATTCGAGTAACAGAAAGTGAATATACAGTATATAGATTTACAAGAGACGAGGATGGAAAAAGTAGTATGAGAGAATTTGATAGAGAAAAAGTAGTATTTGAAGAGGACCCAGAAAACACGGATAGGTATAAGGAATACTTCCGCACAGTAGAAGAAGCGAAACAAAAATTAGATGAGATTATTAGAGAGCTTCAGGAGCAAGAAAGACTCTTGAGAGAGAAGCAATTCCACGAGAAATACGAAATTGAAATAACACCAGAAAAAATAGAATGGATTAAAAAGGAGTAAATCCCTTTCTCCGTTCTTTCTTTTTCTTTATTACCGCTAATTTCTGGATCAATTCTCTCGCTCCCGCTTCCTGGAGTTCCTTCCTTACTTGAATTAACCGGAGCGCTCCTGTTACCGCTTCCGGATTAGGTGCAGGTATATATATCAATCGCTTTTCTCGTATGTCCGAAACATGCACGGGGTATGGTGTTGGATTAAGCACTATTACCCGTATGTCCATATTGAGCAGTTTTCGTATTAGGTCCATTTCGGTTTCTTCTCCTTTTAGTATGTTTGCCTGCTCATCCGTTGCTAGGATTACCGTGTTTATTTCCCCTGTTTTTGCCTGTTCGAGTGCTAATTTCAGTCCCGCCACTATATCTGTTCCTGAGTCATATCTGCACACCGCAGTTCTGAGTAGTTTAACTATTCCTTCATAACTCGATAATAGTTTCTCGTCCTCGTAGTTTGCATTATCGCTGAAAAGTATTAGTTTCTTGACAAGTGGAGCAAACGGCGCTGTGCATGCTATAGCCTTTAGGAACATTCCTCCGAGCGTTCCTGGGTTCATGCTTCCGCTAGCGTCAATTACCATGCATATTCTCGGCATTTCTGGTAACGGTAATAGGAGTTGCTTGTATGTTTCTTTCACTTTCTCTGCGTAAGCCTGTGCAAGTGCTTCTGTTAGATTATCATATTTATCCGAAGCCATTACAAGTGCCTTCAGTATCTTATCCGCTGTTACTGTTGGTGATGAAACCGCTCTTTTAATATAAGGTAGTATTTTATCGCCAAATACGCTGTATAATGAGCACGCTTGCAGGACTACTGTATTCCCTGTTATATCGCACTTCTCGAGTACTTCTGGGGTCCACTCTTCCTTCTTTATACTACTTCTTACAAGCTCGAAGGGTGCATTCTCTGGTAAGTTGCTAATATCTTTCGTCCTTAGAAATTCTGAAATCTGCTTTAGATAATCAGTATTCCCTTCATACCTTGTTGGATTACTGAGATAACTAAATTCTGCAGGATTTACTTTCATGTGAGTAAGGTTAATAAGTTGCTGTATGTAGTGCCTGTATTTAGCAAAGTAATATGGTAGTTTATCCTGCTCTTCCCATGTTTTTATTACATTCTGGAGTAACTTTTTCTCGAATATTCCCAACCCACCAAATAAGTTAGGTGTTTTTCTCTTCGTGTTAATGAATTTTTTAACTATCTGGTTAGGCGGAAAGCTCGCTAAAAGCTCTGTAAGTTCATCCTTATGCTTTTCTCTTTCAGGATGTTTTGACCATAAGAGCAACCCTATTAATACCTGATCTTTCATTGCACCGTAGGCTCTTGCAACTCTGAGGCTCATAAGGTGGTATTCTGGGTCCTTATCGAGTATAACACGATGTAATGGGTATGCAAGCTGGAATACTTCCTTTGCTGTCATGTAGTAGAAATCGCTAACATATCCTGTAAACAGCATGCTGAGATACTGCATTTCTGGGTCGTGGATGTAAAAACTGTGTTTGCTTGCGTCAAACTCTTCCTCAGCCTCTCTTCTCTTTAAAAACTCCTTACTAAATTCGTCTAAAACTTCATCCCATTTCATATACTCACCCCACCTCCTTCTTATGAGAAGGTGAGAATGATAAGAGGGAATTGGACAGGGGGCGACGCAGCTGTCCAAGCCGCTGCTGAACCCCTGTCCAGCGCCTCTATTCCCTATTATCTCAAAAACTCATATATAAGCATTTTGCCATTCCAATATACATCTTAAAGTATATATACCCCTGTATATACATTTTACTACATGAATAAAGAGAATATAATTTTTAGAGTTGTTTCTAACGAGAGAGAACTTGAAAATGTAATACATCAAATCGCAAAACTGAAAGAACAGGGTAAAACAACAGACGAAATTACAAAACGAGTTTTTGGTGTAAGAGAAGATGAGCTAGCGGAATGGAAAAAGGTACTGCGGCATATTTTCATAGTTATAGGGCGAAAAGGAGTTGAAAATGCGGTGGAATATTTCAAAGAGAAGTATAGGGAATCGAAGAAGAAAGAGAAAGCAGAAAAAAAGACAGAAAAGACAGAAAAGGAAACAGAAAAGAAGGTAGAGAAGAAGACGAGAAGAAAGAAAACAACAGAGGAGAAGCTCGAGGACGCAGCCGAGAGTGCGGTGGAGCGTAAACTACTTGAGCATATCAGGAAAATAAGCGTAGAGCAGTTAAGGGAAGTAATCGAAAACGGGCTTTTAGTGAAAGAATACGAGGAGGAGATTAAACAGGAGATGATCGAGCAGTACAAGAAAGCATACGTGAAGGAGAGAGCGAGAAGAGAGTTGCTTAATGAAGCCCTGTTCATGTTTCTCTCCGGACTAATTGATAGAAGGACCCTCGCTCAAATCGTGCTTTCCATAGCCCTGGACGAGGTAATTGAACCAAAACTTATTCCTATATCGTATGCTCCTGGAGGTGAAGAAAATGGCAGAGAAGAAACTTCCGATTGATATAAACGTATCCGACGACGTGGAGAAAACCATAGAAGCGAAGAAAATGGACATCATAAAAACGCTATTAACACAACCGAACCAGGGAGACCCGATAAGCGAGGTAGTGAGGTTAAGCATGATGGAGCGGTTAATGAGGGATTTCGATACCAAAACAGATTTCGACGAGAAAATACTAAGCAAAGCACTAACATACAGCCTTATACAACAAGCCCTTAATTCAAACAGACAGCAGCAACAGGATTTAACACCGCTGTTATTGTTCGCAATTTCTCAGCGTGGAGGTAGTGAGGAATTCGCAAAATTAATGCAGACATACCTTCAGCAGACCATACAAAACACACAGGCACAACAACAGTTCCAGCAGCAGTTATTCAACATGCTGTTCAGTAAGCAGCAGGAAGAACTAAGAGAAGAGGTTAAGAAGGAGATAAGCAAGCAGAATGAGGTAATAGACAGAATGATGAATTTATTTAACACGGTGATAATGCAAGCCCAGAACGTGAAAGAGCCGAAATTAAAGGAGTATGTGCGTGAGTTAATAGAAACGAAACAGGCATTAGAGCAGCTGAAAGACCATTTAGGATTAGGAGAGAAGGAAACACCGGTAGTTGATGAGAAAGGTAA
>Ga0190309_1000159_pt1 | contig 21411 bp, 19 predicted proteins | sample 48700767_MG_FD_161656 | JGI IMG/M metagenome (GOLD analysis project Ga0190309, IMG submission 161656) | Hydrothermal vent sediment bacterial communities from Southern Trench, Guaymas Basin, Mexico - 4870-07-6-7_MG | ecosystem: Environmental > Aquatic > Marine > Hydrothermal vents > Sediment ... | reverse complement strand
CATATCTATCCTCGAAAGTATAGAAGCTAATTTCTCCTCCTTCTCATAGATCTCCGCTACATCCTCGGCCATTACAACCCCATATCTTTTTAATAGTACTGCCTTAAAAAGATGTACGGGATAGGGATTCTACAAAACCCACGCCCCATATCTTTTTATATAACGCCACCTTAAAAAGACGGGCTGGAAATGGCTAAAACAAAAAGATATGTGAAGATGGCCGAGATACTGAGAAATGAACCCAACCTCTGCGGAGGGGGCACTCTAAAGGCGATAGTGTTCTGTTGCGGTCTCGAAAAACCCTGTCCGATAAGGAATACGGCACTTAAGATCCTCAATATACCGCTAAGCGTGTACAAAAAGATAAAAGATGAGAACGGGATAAAAGCCGAAGGAGTATGCTTCGGTAACATAGCCTACTGTTGCTCTTTGAAGAAACCATGTCCTTATAGAAACCAAGCCCTAGCAGAGCTGGGGATGAGTGAGGAAGATTACCTAGAGTTTAAGGCACGACTACTTGAGCGTTTCATGGAGTATAACGATGATGATGAAGTATGGAATCAGAGGGTGATGAAGAAATATGTATTCATCATGGTGGATCCAGAGACGAAGATATCCTACAAAGGAGTTGGAATAGGTAACCCCGAACTATCCATATTCAACATCCTAAAAATAGTAGAGAAGAAGAAGGTAGAATTCTAGCTTAGCCTATTTTTACACGTGTAAAAACCAGTACATCTTTTTAAATATCCAAGTGGATTAAGAAGTGGGTGAGAAAAAGTGGCAGAAGGAGAAGGGTATGAACTACCAAAATGTCCCGAATGCGGCTCAGAAGTAAAGAAGGTATTGAAAGAGTGGAAGATGAAGTCGGGGAAAAGGGACTTCTACTGGATAGTAAGGCGCTTCCAGTGTGAGCTCTGTGAGAAGAAGTTTAACGTATACTACAGGGATGGTAAAATACACTACATAATCAAAAAGTAGGGAATAGAAAAGAAAAAAAAGGTAAAAAACTATCGTCCAACTCTTAAGTATTTCCTCGGTCTAGTCACTAGAGCTTTTTTGGCCTTCGCTACAGCAGAGATCAGAGCTAGGAGTACTAAGAATACTAATAGTAGTGCTAATAGCCCTAGCCCTAGCAGAGCTATATCGACATAGGCACCAACAAGGTAGGCTTCAAACTCTTTACTATTATCACCATCGTAGATATCATATCCATAAGAGATACTGACAATACACCCGACCTTCTCAGTAGGCTCCTTCAGCTTCCAGATACCGAATGGAAGTTCAAATATCGTTTTTCTCTCTGGAGCCCTAAACTTAACAGTATAGACTCCCCTTCCCTCACTAATCGTGAAGTTATAGTACTCTGCAGTCTTATTCAGGAACCACATCTCAGCTACAGTAAAGGACGCCGTATTACTGATTATCTGTAGTTTAATCGCATACTCCTTACCCTCCTCCATAGTCTTCGGGAAGTCTAAAACTTTCTCGAGAGTTATGTGTGGTGGTACAAATACTGTAGAGACCTGTATATTTCCGATTCCAAAGTAGTCCTCCTCGGGGTGTATTACTGTAGCATTAAAGACTATCTCTCCCCTAGTCCAAGGCACTACAAAAGTGAAGTTATACCATACGCGCTCATTAACTTTCTCGACAGTAATATTCTCATCGAATAGTCTAAATGTCTTATTCTTATGCTCCTCTAATACATCATAGTACTGACCTTTTATAGTCAATCTTGCGAGCTTGTCGAGTAGCTTACAGTATACGCTTCTAACACCCACATCTACTCTGACTACTGTTTCACCCGGATAGATAGTACCTCCTCTACCCCACTTCTCGACATAGACATAGAGAGCAACATCGAGATCAATTGCCGGTCTAAGCCTTATCAACTCAGTTCTAAGGTAGTTGTTCTCAAGGCGAGTATCATACTCATACGATGTTATATTGATATCAGCATAGACGTAAGTGAAGTCTGTGATGTTCAGATCAACGAAGGTGAAGTTGTGGAATTCAGTAGACTTTAAGTTCACATCTATAGTCTTACTCCAGACGACCTCACCAGTATCATTACGGACAATTCTTAAGACTACAGTAATATTTTGAGGCTCATTCGTCCATATTCCCCATATCAGAGTATGTCCTGCATGTCCTATACCCTTATGAATAGGCCACTCGATATACATCACTCTGACCTCAGGTTCATGCCAAGGTGACTCCCAAGGCATTACTTCTTGAATCCAAAGACACCTATCCACTAGAGTATCATTCCTCCATATTGTATAGGTTTCTCCCTTCCAAGTAGCACTAATCTTGATATCTACAACAGTTCCGTTCTTTATCCAGAAGTAAGCAAATCCAGTCCCGTTAGTGATATCACTCATCAATAGATTTCCAGTCTGATTATCGTAGATCTCTACCGTAGCGTTAGAGAATGGAGCTGAGGTATTGAAGATAGTCTGCACAGCGAGAACCATGAAATACGTTCCATTACAGAGCTTTAGCGGATAGGGAGCGTGAGTATAGTTTGAATCTGGTGGAGGCTTTATAATATCTACACATACATTATCTATAGTCTTCGGATAGAGATAGATTATCAGTGGTACTGACTCATTCAAAAAGAATATTGTCTGTGAAGTATTATAATATCCCGATTTATAAGCAGTCACGTTATATACTTCATACATCGGAATATTGAATGAACAGTATCCATTCACATCAGTAGTATTATAGAGGTCGTGTGCTCCACTAATAATCTCTAGGTGTACTAATGCTCCCTCTATCGGATCCCTCGTTATCGCATTCTTTACATAAACATGTAGAGTTCTATATACTATCCCTACAGAGTTCCAAGGCACTTTCTTTACGAATAGATAACATGCATCTAAATAGACATCAAACTGAGTATCCCAAGTCTGAGTTGTATTATTAGGATTAGTCGCATTAATAGTGACAGTATAAGTCTTGTCAGGAGTGAGATAGAAGTATACAAATCCTGTCCCGTTTGTTATCAGAGAGGCAATTTTAGTCGTTCCCTCATAGACCGTCACATTAGCTCCGTGAAACGGAACTCCATCATTCCAGAGTACTTGAACTCCAAGTACATGATATCCCTCTATTGGAGGAGGATGTGTTAAGTTACTTCCCTTCGGAGGAGATACAAAAGTGACGGTCTCAGAATATAGGTAGACTCTATATGTTGTCGGAAGATAATAGACATGGAACGTTGTCTGAGACGGACGGTATCCTTCCTTCTCTACTCTGACAGTATAGCTTCTATTTCCGTATACGATGAACTCTACATATCCTCCATCTGTAGTATTACTCTTAAGATCAGACTTGTCAGGCGAGCTCCATATACTTACTAGGGCACCGCTTATAGGATCAAGTGTCTTAGCATCCACGACCTCAATTTTGAGGAATCCTTTTTCTGAAGGCGGAATTATAGATGTCGGAGGCTCCCATTCAACTTCATCATAATCATTAGCGGGATTGTAATTATACTCGGCACTAATGATTTTAGCTTTCGCTACAAATTTTGCATGTTTATAGTTCTTAGCAAGTTGCAACGTCTTCTTTATGAGACTACTGATATTATAATTCATCGTCCTTGTAGAATTAGCCTTAACATCTACAGTCTCTGTAATAATCTTCTTATCAACAGTCTTCAGAGTGCCTTCAGGAGTCTTAAAGAGGAGTGCTAAAGTTAAGTTATATGTTATTGACTGATCGTATACGAATGATCCGACAATTACCGTAAGCTCTCTCGGGACATCGGACGCATTCTCTAAAAGTCTTCCATCTATAAGTAGGTTAATAGAAGCATCAGGTATTCCAGTCACGTTTTTGGCTACAACTATCTCGAACTTCTCACATTTCTCAATTATCCTTCTATCAAATGGATCAAAGTAACTCGGTGACAATAAAACCATATTAGTTATATTTCCGACAGTAGTAACATTCCAGCTTTTGAGAGGAATCTGTACGATTTTCATTCGATCTGTAGGCGATTTAGGGTATGATACCTTCACGACTGCTTTAGGTTCAAACGGAAGATCTACAAGTTCAACACGTGATAAGTGGAGATCATAATCATAATCGAAGTGGAACTCAGTCCAGAGAGTACCATTATATACTTCTGTCAGGTCTTTCTTGATCCAAACAGTAGCTTTCAGATCGCAGGTTATTAGGGCCGGTGTCGAGATATTCGCATAGAGTACTACTCCAGTCGATCCGTTTACATCGGCAAATGATCCCCTATAGAGAACATAGTCAGTTCGAACTTCCTCTTCCATTACCTTACTCTTCTCATACTTCATAGTTATATCAAGTAAATCTGAGATCTCTCCCGGATCTGTAATAGTCTCCATTTCAGCTATCTTGACACAGGCCGTGATATTAAGACACGTATCACTAAACTCGATAGTCTCTTTAGGCCATCCTTTGAAATAGCCCCAGAACCACTCTAGAAAGTTCGACGAATACATAATAGCAAGTCCCGTAATCATTACAAGTTCTTCAATCTTTGCACGAGCTGGAAGCCCACCTAATACTTCTTTGATCAGATCACTCGGTCTGACTCTATAGACTTCCTCAGCGGCTGATAATATCGAATCGAGATCACTTTCTTTAGGAGTTCTCCACTTTATATAGATCTCCCATCCGAGTGCCTCATAGTACTTAGTTAAAATCTGATTAAGATAATCCTTCACTTTCATCGTTCCCCAGACGGCATCTGAATAGATCACTTTATCCTCAGGCATTATTCCTACTAAGACGATTACAGGATCCCTGCCCGGAATACTTAACTTATAACCTCTGAGTAGAATCGGCATCCTCTGAAATCCTACTCGTCCATGCACGTACTTGAAGATAAATTCCCCAGTTCCAAAGAGAGTAGTAGTTGCAAGGAATGCCCCAACTCCAGCACCTATCGCCTTCAGAGTTCCCACTTTTACAAGTCTACCTACTATATTGAACTTGAAGTCAATTTCGGCATTTAATTTCTTCCCTAACTCATAGAACTTCCATCTAATTTTTCCGAACCTTGCTTTCAGGTATTCAATTTTCGCCTTCATCTTAGATTCCATACTAAGTGCGTCCATATACTCTCTTATACCATGAATTGTCTTAGTGCTTATCTTACTCATCTCTTCTCTATGAGCGGCGAGAGCATCAATCCAATCTTCTATTACTTGAGCTAACTCGGCTCTACTCATAGGCCCCTTGTATATAAGTTCATTCTTTAGTCCGATTAATTCAACATAGACCTCGCCCGTAGGTTTCAAGAGATACTTACCGGTAGCCCAGACTGCCGTAAATGCGGCTCCAGTAAACCCAGCGGCTACTAGCATATCAATATAATTAGTCATCTTTCTCCCGGCAACAGGCTCCTCGTACTTCGGCTTAAATATCGCTGTAATATCCATCTCATCTATTTTATCTAGCGGGACAGGAGCTGTAAGCGGGATCTGGTACTCTATTCCCAAGAACCCGGGAGTGAACCCTGTAATCGGCGATCCTGTAATTATATAGTCCCCTTTGACAGTAGTAGTACTCGGATATCTCTTTATTTCGACGTAGTCCCAATATCCTAGCTTTGACCCGAAGAGGGGGAGAATGGCAGGATCGGCTTCACCTGCTAACGGGAATGCCGGCTGTCCTTGAATAAATCCCTTCATGAGTTCCATCGGTGTAACTACTTGATACTTGGGCAGGAGTTCAAGCTTCTTTACTCTGAGTTCAATATCTTTAATATAAATATGATAGTCTTTTTGCGGTACTATTAGAGGAAGTCCTCTCTCTGAAGACCATCCCATGTCTTCGCTCTTAATATATCCTTCAAGTCTTAATCGTGGAAGTCCTGACTGAGGATCCGGATATATGAAAGTACATAGAGCAGTACCGACATAGGCATAAGCTCCCGATGAAGATACGACCGCTCCACTTGCTCCAGTAGTATAAGATATCTCAAACCACTCCTTCGTCTCTATATCTACTATATACCCCCATGTACTCCCTGTATCAAGACCATGTGGTGAGAAAGCAACAAACCTTCTAGCTTTCGCATAGTCTAATCCAAATCCAGACTCCAATCCGAAGGGAGCGTATATCCTCACTGCCTCAGGCCCCTGCTTCGAAGTTATAAGCTGAGCACTTGAACCATCCCAAGAATAGACATACATCCACCCATCACTAGCCGCTCCTAGAGCGATTACAGAGAGGTCATTAGTGGCCGCTAGTGCACCGAATCCATCTCCAGTCGGGTTCTCAATAGTGTACTTCAGTTCAAACCCTGTCCCGGTATTCTCGTAGATATAGCAGTAAGGAGCGTCATATCTTGCGAGGACTAAGTACTTTCCATCATCAGTAATTACAACTCTTCTGACATGTCCCACCTGAATTCTAGCATAGACTGAGTATCCTCCGCTCGGAGTACCTCTCCATACCGTAGTATTTCCCGTGTTATCAGTATTCCCTGAGAAGACAATATACTCAAGATCACGGGTAACGCCAACACCATAAGTTGACTCATTACAGTAGAAGCGTTGGAGCATAGTGCCTCCGATAGTATAGACCCAGATAGTACCGTTTTGTGCAAAGAATAGGACATAGGACTCCGAGGGGTTGATATAACTCCTACAAGTTTTAGCACTTATGCTCCACTGTTTTGTGGGATTATTTATATCGGAGATATCCCAGACCTCACAAGTACCAGAAGCTGGAGTTATAGTCAAGACCTCCTCTCCAGTCATTACTTCATAGACATGGACTGTTGCACTTCCCGTAGCGATGTAGTTATCAGTCGCCCAACCGGGGGAATAAGCCTCGAATACGACGATATACTGCTCATCTTTAATGAACTTAGCTAAGTAAGACTTTGACCCATGCCATAGGACTACGGGAGCACTTCCCGGTCTTGCCTTAGCGATTTCAACTTTTAACAGCGGTAGCAGTGGACTATAGATATTAATTAATAGTATTACTAATAGTGCCAACCCTATTTTCCTCATACACTACACCTCTAATAATCTAAACCCTAAAAGATTTATACTTTTTGATTTAATACTTATAGAGGTGGGAGTATGAGAAAGATGACATTAGTAATAATCGCAATCCTGATAATAGCATGCCTGCCAATAAAAATACCATTACAACTGACATATCTCAAAAGAACTATACTTAAAACTCCACTTGTCAAAGCGAGTCCCGGATGGCTTGAAGGATATGATTATAGAAGACCAATAACTATAGAAGAGCAAAGCGGAAATACATTAACCGATTATGCTGTCTTAATCGAATATGACTTTTCTACTCTAATAAATGAAGGAAAAATAAAATCTGACTTGAGTGATCTAAGATTTGCTGATGAGGCTGGGAATGAACTACCTTACTTCATATTTAATCGGACTGGTGACGTTACTAAGATCTATGTAAAGATTCCAGAAATTCCCGCATCAGGTAGTACTACTATCTATATGTATTATGGAAACCCCGGTGCATCATCACCTACCTACTCACCTAATGATGTCGTCATATTCTATGATGATTTTGAAGATGGCGTCGTTGGCGACGAATACGTTACCTTTAGTGTACAGTCAATAAGTGAGGCAAATGGACTTTTAACGATGCAAAAAGTATATGAGGCGGCGGCTGGAGGATGCTACATAAACACCTCACGAACTTATATAGATGAAGCGAGCCCTCCCACAAATGTCTGGGTACTTATCGAAACACTAGGTAGACAACATGAGACAACAGACGCCAATTCAGCATGGGGCATATATTACTATTTTATTGATACTGACAACATGGTATATGCTTGTAAGGGTGATAATGAATTGGCTGGAAGCTATGATTTTTCAATACATGAATGGTCTGGAGGTAGTGAGTCTATCATTTCCGAAGCCGGGTCTAATGTTGGAACTGAGTGGTTCTTATTTAAGGGTATAATATTCTTTAATTCAACCATAAAGGCACTTGCTAGTGGAGCGGGAGAGTCTCACGAACTAAAGAAAGACTTAAGTGTTACAAAGGGATATGTAGGGTTGCATCTAGGATGGAAGACAGATGAGACCTTTGACTTTGAATACATATTAGTGAGGCAGTATATAGATCCAGAGCCGAGCTATACTATCGGAAAAGAAGAAAAGTTCTTCGCCTTTTACTTACCATCCAACTCATTATTATTAATTCATGAGATAACTTATAGTCCGAACTCAACTCAGTTCACGCATACGTTCTCAGCTACAAATACAACGACTGCAGGTTATGAGACTAACTATACCAATCCTTATGGCTGGAGAGTATATGCCAATCCATTTGACTCTACAGAGAACCAAGCTATTTTAATAAGTGAAGTGAATATTTCTCTTCCCTACTCACAGGTTCTAGTCAGAAATCTAACTCTCGAAGCTAAGACAAACAGTACTGGTGATTATAGAAGATTGTGGATTAAAGTACTAGATGAAAACGGGACAATTATATCTGAACTCTCAAATGCGACAATTGATACTACTTGGACAACGGTAACTCTAGATATTAACACTAATATGAGTAATCTACTTACTCTATGGATTAATGCTACTGTTAATTCGACTACAACATCAGGAGAGGAAATAGGGATAAAAGACATTAGGATTTATATAGAATATGAAACAAAACCTAGCTTTAGAGTACCCCTCGAAGCTAATGTACCACACTTTAACTGTAGTTCATCGCATTATGTTGAACTAGGATCTTCTGAATACCTTAATGCGAGTACAATTATCTTCAAATTAATAGACCATCTTACTCTAAACGCAACAGATTATCCAACAAGCCCGACATACATAGGAAATGAGACTATTAACTCTTATAACTATATGGCGTATAAGATTGACCCAGCAAATTATTCTCAATCTTTGTATATATATGCCTTGCTTGAGAATAAGATTGAAACATTTGATATTAAAGTTAAGAACATTCCTATAACTACTGTACTTGTAGGAGAAATATTGACAATATCACTACCAATCGAAGGAAATATAACGATTGGAGATATAGGTGAATGGACTAATGTAACAGAGATCAGCTTTAAACTTAAGAAAACAGGGACATTTACAATACAGGCTAACACGACGAAGATATCAGAGTGGTGTGTAGGATATGCAAAACAGACAATAGAGGTCAATTATGGAGGTTTCGGTGTGAAATTGATTGACTTAGACGATAAAATAATCGATTATGAAGACATTACTTTACTCCTGATTAATAAGTCGAGTGGAAAGATAGTTAAAGAACTCACAGGAAGAAAATTTCTAGACCTCACTACATTATGGGCTTGTAACTATACTCTTAGATTTGAGTTCAAAGATATAGTTCTCGAAACTAGAGATTTCACATTAAATAGTACAACGGATAACTCTGTACTGGAAATACAGCTAAACTTGCGGAGGAGAATAGAACACTATGGAAATAAATGGAGTATTGAACCTAATGCAACTGTTACAGGAGCTATCTCGATGAACTTAACTAGAATAGATCCAGAAAATGTCGAGGATAGGTTCTCAGACTTCTCGATAAGATACTCTTGGAATGATATTTACTTCAACTTCAACGGGACTCTTATATCTATAGTGAATGGAACTCCTATAACGAATTATACAAATAGAATAATGGTACTTTATCCAGCTCAGTGGGGATATGCAGTCCTTCTCTGGAGACAAGAAGGTTTTATTGCGATGGCAGTCAGTCATGCATGGGGAGAAAATATAGTGATAACAGCGATAAATGGCACTTTCGCAATACCCAAGTCTATCCTCGATTATTTGCCGTCATATTGGATCGTGGAGTCGAACGGCACTGAAACAGATACTGAATGGATAATATCTCATGGAGAATATGTCCATATTTGGAATAATCGATATACAAAAGGTAATATTGAAGGTCTGGGCTTCTCTAATATACCTCCATACGGGCATATAAAAGGTATGACAATACTACTCAATATGACAGGAGAGCAGGTTGGACAAGAGTATTATATAGGTACTGGAATAGGAGCGGATAGGATCTTCTATACTACAAGAGACTACCTAGCGGTAACAGCTTTTAAGGATGACTGGGATAACGATGCATGGGTTTATATAGTATATGGTTTCTCTACACGATATTTCAAAAGAACCTATGATACACAGGAAGCAGATTGTAAGCATATATTCACTCTATCACCACCACCGACTCCCGGATTTTTAAGCAGAATATTCCCCGGATATCTTGATGATCCACACACAACAACCTTTCAGTCTCCACCAGAAGCGATAAAGATAGTACTCTATGAGAGAGAAGGATTGTATGGAGTAGCTATTTCCTTAGAGGCATATACTACAGTACCGAAAGAGAAAAAGTATGATGCTTGGCTCTTCATAGAGTTCAAGGTAGAAAATGAAACGACGAAGACTCTAAATCTCACTTTAGGATATATAATGAAACCTGTAGTGGATCTCACAAATTATCAGCAATCGGGAGATACTCAAGGGTTCTCGCCCTATACAAATTACGGTCATACAGATATTGACTTTACACTAAAGGAGATGTATAACGGTACTTGGTCTACATTAGCAGACGGAAGTCCGTATAACTATCAGGACGGATACTGGGCTGTCTGGGGAGAAAAGACAATAGGCGGTACAAGCTATAAGACAATTATATGGTTTGATAAGGTCTTCTTGGGCGATAAGGGTTCTCTGACACCTCAAGCAGTAGCCTGTTATGGCTATAGGATTGGACTAATGGTTAAGGAATTTGACGGCACTTTGAGCGGAGGAGTAGAATACGGATGGATATCTAAGTTTGTTATATCTACCGAAGATGTGAAAAGAGATCTTCCATCGGTTCAGTCCTCTACTGATACAAACTTAGTTAAGAGTAAACTCGAATTAGGAGTAAACTATCCGAAGATAGAGTACAAGCCAAAGATAATAGTTTCTGACAGACCATTCAATTTGGTAGACCTATTACCAAAACTGCCCATGTCTAGAATTACTATAGAGACAGATGTAGGAGCGAAATTAATACTCGACTACTCACTCCACCCACCGACTTCATTCATTATTGAAGGAGGAAAGCTGATAAGCTATTCTAACGGAATAGCAGTTATAGAAGCAGAGTCGAATAAGATCAACGTGACTGATCTATATAAAATGAATATCCTGATCAGAGATAGATTAAAGAGATACCTACCAATAGAGCTATACATCAATACGACCAAGTACAAGGGATACAGTATATCTGAGTTGTTCCCTGTAGAGAACTACACTATCAAGATTCCGAACAGGTGGAATGGATTTGAGTTCTATGCTTATACTGACGGCTATAATGAGACCGATAGAACTATAACTATGGATAAGAGTATTTCATTCACGATAGAGTATAGAGTGCCCACAAAAATGAATATAACATTCGTGAAGACGGGAGAGACTGAGGACTATGTGAGCGGATACTTTGAAGTCGAAGTCCTAGATTACTATGATGAACCAGTTCCTAATAGAAACGTGACACTAATACTTGAATGGGCAGGAGGGACTTATAGAAAGATCTTTACGGGAATGACAGATTTACACGGAGTCTTTACTACAACAGTCGTCGAACTCTATAGGGACGAGACCTATACTGTAAGCGGATCATTCGAAGGAGATGACGTTTATGTAGGATCCACTACTCAGACGGGAGTTCAAGTAGCGGCTCTACCTGAGGAGGAGGAAGTGGTAGCCCCCTATGGATGGGAGGTATACTACATAATGTTCGCATTCGTAGGGATAATAGTAGTCTGCATCGTGATCCTAGTAGCACTCAAACTGCTCAGGAAGAGTATGGTAACGAGGCCGAGAAGATACCTAAGAGTAGGTAGCTAATTTTTACATGTGTAAAAAATAGTTTTTATTTTCCTTTTCTCTAATTTTATTTATTCTCTAATTTTATTTACTTATTCTCTTACTGTACACTCGCATGTATGATGGAATTCATCTCTAAGCCTGTATGCCTTCCAGTGCATTCTTATAATTTCGTCCATCTTTTTCTCGATTTCATAGGGGATCCGTATTCCCAATTCCTTACAGAGTTGCTTTATTGTGAGTACACGACCGAAACTATCAGCGACGTCTCCAAGTCCTATTGAAAGCATCCAGAGACTACAACCTTTTAAACTCCTTCTTACATAATCCATTCCAATCTCTGCGTCTTTATATGCTTCGTCGACAAGCTTTTTAATCTGCTCTATAAACTCCTCCTTTTCCCTTCTACTGAGCTCAACCGTCATCTTCTATCACCCATAACTAAGTACTTTCTCGGTTCAGTGATTAGTGCCTTCTTTCTCACTCTAATAGCTATTAGTATCAGTACTGTTATGGCTACGGCTACACCCGCTATCAGCATCCAGAACTCTGTAGTGTACTCCTTCACGAATATAGTATCCCCTTCAGCAGTAGCCTCGCCCTCGACTACTAGCGTCTGTTCGGGATCTACCTTGATAATGGCACCGGTCTCTAGGGTTACCGAGTAGTCTATTGAGTACGTGAATATGGTATGGGTTCCGTTAAACCTCCTACTCCACTTCTCTAGTGGTACGTCGAAGGCGCTTAGATCCATCATGAACATCCTGTGGAGGTAGAAGGAGTAGGGGCCGTAGCTTGTCCTAATAACGGGCTTTAGGTACCTCAGTTTCGCATTTATGTACCTTCCTGTGAGGGTTGTAGTACTTACACCAGAGACGACTAGCTTAAAGTACGAGGTTAGTGCTATGCTCTGATAGTAGACTTTAGCCTCTATGAGATCTATATCTAGATCGACGTACTGAGATGGATGACTTTGGACATCGGTTATATTAATCCTCAGACGGATAATCCTCTCTGGAGCATAGGCTGGGCTGATTGTGAGTATGACTTCGGTTGGGGAAGTAACATTAAGGGCTGAAGAGTTGAGTAAAGTATAAGTCCCGCTCGTGAAGTTGTAGACCTCTATACTAGCCATGTCGCTTACGGTTTTTGATAGGTTCCCTATGATCCTGAGTTTTATCTCACTAATCTTATCGTATACTTCATCAGAGATTACATCACTAGGTATCGTTATATTATATTCTACAACCGTCTTCATAGTGTTAGTGTCATTATAACTCCTAAACCTCATATAGGTACCGTCTGTTAGGTCGGAGAGGTTGCCCGATACCCAAGTTCCCGCAACAGTCTTGTTAGCGTCCGGGTGGAGTGATACGTAGAATATGGCTATATCGAGGTCTAGGTCTATCTTAAGCTCCTCAACCACAGCGTTTTCATAACCCTTTACAGTCCTCAACCACTTCTCTAACCCTTCCTTTACTTTCTCCTCTATCTTTTCGAGATGTAGCTTGTGCTTGATATACGTGTTTATAAAAGCTCTATAGAAGTTGTAGGTGGCTACGGGTATCTTCGTTATATCGACCTTCAGACTAGCTTCTACGGATATCCTATCCTTAGTGACAGCTGTCCTCACCCAACCAGCCCTGACCGGGGTGAGTAGTGTTGAGAGTAGCAGTATCGTAGCTATCGCAACAACTACCCGACCCTTGTTCAAGCTATCACCATATTAAGTAGGGGATCCAATTTAAAAGCCTTATCACCCTTTATGCTCATAGAAGAGGTATACGTCCCTTATCTTCGGAGGAGTTTTTGATGAAAAACCAAACGCCCTTAAGACAACCTCCCCCTCCATAGCTAGTTCTCTTATCGTTACCGGCTTTAAAAATAATGACCGCAACGAAGCCTCGATTATCTTCTCCCTACGGTACGGAGACATATTTCTCCATTCCGCTTCTGTGCACCAAAGAGGGATCTCGGTTATTTCATGAGTAAAGCCCGGACAGTTGATCTCCTCTACAAGCCAGAGCCTATGGTTCCGCTTCTTTAAGGTAAGCTGATATTTACATACGTATACCTTCTCCTTTCTTCCCAAAGCACCACCCATATTATGTGCCTATTTCAATTTAAAAGGTTTAGGATTAGAATGGAGGTAGATGAATTAACGGAATGCCTTTACCTCCCTTAACATTCATCACTTAACGTCATCTCCATTCAGATTACGGCTAGGTTAAAAGGTTTCCCCTTTCCTGATAAAAAACGTATTTGTAGTTAGGATGGAGTTAGTTAAGAGTTATGGCTTTCCATAACCCTATAAGCTTTCAATACTTTACATTATCTCCATTCTTATCCGCTTAAGAATTGGATATTCCTAATCATGCGTATATCTTTTAATATAAGAATTGGTTAAAAAATAGGGGTGAGTATGGGAGCCACTACATATACGGTACTTGGATTTATAAGCGTTGCCCTAGCCCTATACCTACTCAAGAGCTGGGTGGGGCTAGCCTTCACCTTTGATACCCTAGTACCACTAGCCTTGATCGGAGGGGGAGGTCTACTCCTCGGCCTAGCGGTTAGGAGGAGGAGGCTTGAGGCGTTAGAGGAGGCCGTTAGGAGTGTTAAGCTTGAGAAAACCATACCCCTCAGGCCACGAAGATACCTCAGGGTGAGTGAGCGGTGAAGGGGATAGTATACGGTACCTTAGGGGCTGTGAGCATAGGCCTAGCCGCCTTCATGGTATTTACGGCTATCTACACTACATCATTTATGTTGACAAACGAATTTATAGGGTGGCTGGTCGTGGGTTGTTGCCTCTTCGCTCTAGGGGGTTTCGCCCTATCCTCAGCACTCAGTACTAAGAGGATATCAGAACTCGAAAGGGTGTTAGAGGAGGTTAGGAAGGCATCGCTAACCCCAAGGGGAGAGGTTCTATACATCCCCTTTGATAGAGATATTATGGGTGCCTACCTCATGAGGTCGGGTTTTCAGAGGAGGAGAGTGAGAAGGGTAGAGGGGGTTAGAGGTAGATGAGCGTGGCTACTGCGGAGGGTAGGGAGGAGAGTATAGTCGCCTCTATGGTCGCTGATGCGCTGGAGAAGTTCTACGTAGAAAAGGTACAGCCCCTCGAAAAGGGGATGAGGAAGATAGTTGAAGTTATACAAAAATTGTCTACTCAGGTAGATAAGTTGGGGGATGATGTGAAGCGCCTCTCCACGCTTGAGGAAAGGGCTATATTTAGTGCGGTAAAGGCGATTGGTGAAATCAAGATGGAGAGAGTCTTAAGTGATGTGGCTAATAGGATTACTAAGATGCCATCCCTTTCTCCCGACTCCATCCTGACAGCGGTTAGGGAGGAGGTAGGTAAGGTTGTGAGGGAGGAGGTAAGAAGGGTGTTAGAATCGTTCCAACCACAGCTCGAAGTCGAAATGCCGAATCACCTAAGGGCTACTCTAAGAAATCTCGAAGAGGCTACGAAGAGCCTCCTCGCTGGGTTCATGGAATTGGAGAAGTGTGTACACGGGCTAGAGGAGGATAGGACTACCCTTATGGAGGGCATGGTAGACCTCAAAAAGAGTATTGAAAAACAGATTAACGGACTCAGAGAGGAGATAGCGAAGCTCACGGAAACACTGAAAATGTGGACTGAGCAGGTAGTGAAAACCCTCGAAGCCCATGAGAGGATGCTCCATGAATTGAGGGGGATGGGGGAGGTTGGGGAGGAAGAGGAGCTCTAGCTGTTATTACACATGTAAAAACGGGGTGGGGTGATGGCGGAGAAGAGTGTTAGGGACATGGTGTATGAGTACTTGACTAAGGGGGCGAGGGCGAGGAGGATCCCCCTAGAGTTGGCTAGGGTAATTGAGGCTCCTCCAGTACCCATAGCCCTCTCTAAAGCACTCTTCGGACTACCCGTTCTCGTGCCGGGTGAGACTCCCATATACAAGGGGTTATACGTTACCCATAGGGAGTATATAGCGCCTGAGGGTAGGGAGAACTGGGTGATAAGGACGGGTATATTCAGCATCCTAGCGGTCTTTGAGGAGAGAGGAAAACCCCACTACTATCCCTTCGCTGAGAACGGATTATTGACTGCACTAGCCCCCTCTATTCTAGAGTGGATTGAGAGGGGGTACGATGACTATGGGAGGAGGTTTGCCGGTTATTTTGAGGCTTCGGGGGACTTCAACTACGCTATTGTCGAGACCCCTAAAGACGATATACTCTTCATGGATAAGATCACTAGAGGGGAGCTACCCCTCATAATAGTAGACAAGTACAGGGTACTGCGTTCATCCCCTCCGTCTGAGTTCATAGATGAGTTCGCTTCTCTTCAATACCTCGTTAGGGAACTAACGAAGCAGAAGGCTGAGTACGAGAGGACTATAAGGAGGTTACGGTTGACCGTAGCGACTAGAGAGGCTGAGTATACGGCTCTGAAGAGGGATGTCGAGGAACTGAGGAACTCATTAATAACCCTACTCAGGGAGAATGAGAGGATGAGGGGTGAGCTTATGGATAGGGATCTAAGAGAGAGGTTTAGGATAGCTAGGTTGGACATGTACGATAGAATAGTGGAGGCATTCGAGAGAAACCTAGCGGAAATACAGGGGCTGATCTCTAGGGTAGTCTCAATAGAACAGGCGATAGCTGAAAAAGTACCCCTACCACCACCAGTACCAGCAAAACCGCCGGAAGCTGAAAGACCTCCTGAGAAGAAGCCACCAGAAAAGGCACCGGCTCCCCGCTACATAAGGGTACGTGAGGGTGAGTAGGAGGGGTTTGTATAGTCTTAAGGGAGAGGGGTATGAAATGGCGGAGAGGTTAGAGGCACTTAGGAGTGAGCTCGAGAGCTACTTGGACAGGGTTAGGGATATGATAGAGAGGGCTAGGTCGTACTACCCCGACATCAGGGTGAGTGATATTGTAGGGGTTCTTGAGACGTTTGAGAGTAGGCTAACGGATCTCACGATAATGGTGGCCGCTACCTCTCCCGTGCGTTCGATATCGATATACCCGGTCTTCGAGGAAAAGGAACGGAGGTTGAGGAGGATCCTCGAAGAGCTGAAGACTGCACTTATGCAGAGGAACTTAATAAGGTCGGCATCACTACTATCGATACTGAGGACTAGGTTCTATGAGTATTTGAGATCACTAGCGTTTTTACTGAGAACCGCACCCACACCCCCGCCGGAACTCGAAGGGTTGCTCTCAATTCCTAAGGGGCTGTCCTCGGATGCCCTACGGGTGCTCTCATACCTGCGCTACAACCTAGAGGCTGAGCTCATGGAGTTAGCCACTGCTCTTGGGATGACTGAGGAGGAGGTGAACAGGGCGTTGAGGGAGCTCGAGGATAAGGGGTACGTAGATCTTTTTATGAGGGGTGGGGTAACTATAGTTAGGATTAAGGGTGAGTGGTAGTGAGTGCGACATCATTCTACATAATAAGCACATACTACTGGTATCATTATTGGAGGAACGCTAGGGCTAGGCTGAGGAGGTTGATGAGGGCTTTTGAAAAGGGGCCTAGAGGTAAATACTACCACGTCAGAAGTCTGCACGGTGAGAGGAGGAGGGAGAGGGAGGCTAGGGAGTATAGACTACCACCAAACTTCATGGGGTATATAAGGGATGAGAGGGGCATCTGGAGGCTGAGAACCCCAATCCTCGACCTCGAAGTCCCCCGTCCTCCATCGGTTGTCGAGAGGGTTGTCGAGAGGGGAGGTGCCCCATTAACTATTCACCTCACACCTATTGATATTTCCTCTGAGAGGTTTCACGAATTCCTTAAGAGGAGTGTTGAGAGGGTGAGGAGGATTAGGAGGGCGATGAGATGACTGCCGAGGTAATCCTATACTACTCGCCAGACTGCCCGTACTGTAGGAGGATGGAGTCGATACTGAGGAGGATTCTGAGGATAGGCGGTCTCCATAGGAGGGTTAGTTTTTCAAAGGTCTGTATTGATAGGATTAACCCCTACTCCAACCCGATACCCCGTATGATGAGGGAGGTAAAAGAGGGGATATCCCTAGTCCTAGAGGGGGGAGTAAGAAGGGAGAAGGATATCACGGAGGAGGATATAGAGTACGCACACTTATCCCTCGTAAGACCCATAGTCGAGATAAGGGCGGATGGACAGAGCATATACCTAGTCGGGTTTGCTAGGCTTGATGAGAAAGAAATGAGGAGGTTTATCATAAACCTAGCAACTATGCTCAGAGTCCTAAGTGGTTGAGGCTTAAGCGAGGGAATTCTTCACTATCGATCAGTGGGAAGAGCTCAATCATCTATCAGCGGGTGAAGATTCATCATCAATCGGCGATGTTAAGGTTCATCATCCCTCTATTTCTACTCTTTCACTCGAAGGTATTTTCTCCTCTTTCTGAGGAATGATTTCCACATGGGGCCTATTACTTCTGTGAAGTAACCCAGCGTTATAAAGCTGATCACGTAGACTGCGGCTACGGCGATCACGGCACCTATCGGGCTCACGAGGGGGAGTAGGAAGATGAAGAGTGGTGTCAGGCATAGGGATACTAACGCTGATACGACTGCGAGGATCAACCCCTTTAGAGACCACCTCAGTAGCTTGTGCATACTCCACCCTATACTAGGTGGGTTTGGAATAAATAAAGTTTTAGTAGAAAAAATTAAAAAATAATCAGCTTATAAACTCTTTAACCACTGCCAGTCTCCAGTAGTCTTCTCTAGCTTCTCTATTATATCGGTGGGGATATCGGTTATAGTCCCGCCGGGGACTTCTTCTCCTTTACCCCAGCAGGCCACTATTACCTTGTTGCCGGGTAGCCTTCTCTTTCCATACCTTGTCCTTACTATAGGTATTCCACCGGCGGCTAGGCATCTATTTACGAACTCTCTGAGAGCACTCATCCCGCTACCTAGTACTCTACCCATGTTTTTACCACCGTACATTATTACGGCTTTAACCTTTATAAAGTTTTACTTCGCTCGCTCGCTCTCTTACCTAAAATAACCTACACTTGTGATATTATTACCGTAAGAATCTTTTTACTTTCCTTTCCCTCCTCCTCTCTAGGTGTTTTAGTGCCTTGTAGCATTCTCTTTCGAGAGCACACTTCTGACATGCTATGGGGGACAGCAGTCTTTTTAAGCAGTTCACGTATATCTGTACCCTTGCCTTCATTCTTAACTTCTCCAAACTCTTTAACCTCCTCTTTAGAACTGATAACCTCTCCTCAACCCTATCTCTAGCGACCCCCCTTACCTCCAATACACCACGCAGTCTTGAGATCTCTCCCTTTATTTCTCCTATCTTCCTATTCACATACCCCAGCAGATATATGCCTAGTAGATACTTTTCCTCCTTCGAGAGAGGCGGTGTTGGTTTTGCGATCACCTCATCTTCACCCACTACCTCCTCAACCCTACCTACTAACTCCTCTGCTAACTTCACTATTTCGCTTTCATCTTCTATTATTTCGTCCTCTACTCTAACCCACTTCTCTCTATCCATGTCCGCACTCTCATAAGGTGTTTTCTTAATTCTTCCTTATCTACCGCCTGAAGTTGTAATGATAGGGATATCATCCTCCTATAGATAGAGAGTACCAGTTCGTCTATAGTGATAAGCCTCCCGAGGATCCCCCTCCTCAACTTAAGGTCTACAATTGATAAGTTGATGAGCTGATGCACCCTCCACAAGTCCGAGAGTATCGATGGTACTGTCGGTAGCGGTTTCAGTACCCCCCTCTTCCTCATCCTCGATAGTGCTACATGAACGTAGTTTGGAGTAGTACCTACGGATTCAGCTATCTCCTTTGCACTAAACCCCTTTAGGTAGAGCTCAAGTATCCTAATGGACTTTGGAGCCTTCATACATGTGATAAGAGACTTATCACTATATAAGCTTTTATGTAGAACCCTCTTATCACTAAATGATAAGAGTACCCCTTATACTACAGGAAAAATATTTTACAACCAACAATTCTTAGAGATTAGGTGATGAATCATGTGTGCACAGATAGTTGAAGAGGGTTCCCATTACTGACAACAAAACTACCATTTAGAATACCTAGTATAACTCTCAAAATCCCCTCATACTACTCTTATATTATTAGCGTTTAATTAAACGTACCATTATTTAAAAACCAAAATAAAGATAATCAGAAGCTAGCCGGGGATACTCCATCATCAGATCAGCCGGAGGAGATGCGTACATACGGGGTGGTATACATGCATCATCAAGATAGTAGGGTAGGAGTGATATATAAAAATAATGATGCAAGATTTTTTGACACCTACAACGGGGTTACTAACCACCACTATAAGGTGAAGGGGTTTGTACTCAGACTAAAGATTCTCGATATAGTGGCATCGGGGGGCAGTATTGGTACTCCTACTACCCTACTCCGTAGGATCTTGAACATGAAGTATAGGGTGAGTAGGCAGTTACTGTGGTACTACCTATCAGAGCTGGAGAGGGCGGGTCTTATTTTCATAGATAGGAGGGGTGGTAGGATGGGCTACCTCGCCTTCATCACTGAGGAGGGTTTGGCTAGGCTCTCTAGGTGTAAGGAGTTGCTACGTTCTCGTGGTGAGGGTTGGTGTCAAAAAATCTGCGATGAGGTTGGCTCATGGTTTGTGCGGGGTCGGGGGAGTAGGGTATCTTCTACTGTTAGGACTAGGGCTTCTAGGAGGTCTACTACTGTTGGGGCTTCTTCGAGGACTGTTAGGAATACTGGGTCTGCTACTACTATTGATGGGACTACTGGGGTTGGGACTTATAGAAGGACTGCTGTTAGGGCTCCTAAGAGGGGTGTTGGTAGGTGGTTGTGTGGGCTTTTGAATGGTGGTGGGGTTTCTGTTAGGAGGGGTGTTCCTGCTATTCCGCCTTCATCTCCTTGTGGGGTTAGGGGTGTTGTTGTCTTTGCTCCTGATGGTTATGAGGTTAGTGCTACTGTTGTTTTTAAGCGTGGTGTGGGTTCTACTCCTCTTGGTGGTTTTAAGCGTGTCATGTCGTATAGGCGTAGGAGGGGTGTGTATGCGGTGGATGTCTGTGATTCTAAGGCTACTCGTTCTTGGGTTGATTTTGAGTTCTCTGTTTTCTTCTCTTGGGTTAGGAGGGTTTTTCAGGATCTCTATCTGAAGTTTACTGTCCTGAAGAGTCTCGGTAGGATGTATGGTGTTGATTACTTCTCTGCTGTCCGGTACTACTGGGAGTGTGCTCCTTCCTTCCCCATCTCTATCACTTTCGACATTACCCCCTATAAGCGTGGGAGGAGGCGTAGGCGTAGGTTCTTCACTAGGAGGGATAGGAGGGTTCTGGAGGATGTACTGACCCAGTTGAAGAGGGTGCTGGAGTTGGGTAGGGAGGGTGCGGAGTGCCTCGAGGGGGTTGATGATGAGCTCGTTCTGAGTGTCTTGAGGGGATCCCTGAGGGAGAGGTTGAAGTTCATCAGTAGTAGGGTTAGTAGGGCTGTCCAGCTAATCGAGGGGGTGGTCAATAGTAGTGGGTAGTAGTATCTATCCGTTTTTACATGTGTAAAAATGGAGAGGGGAT
>Ga0190309_1000155_pt1 | contig 21587 bp, 24 predicted proteins | sample 48700767_MG_FD_161656 | JGI IMG/M metagenome (GOLD analysis project Ga0190309, IMG submission 161656) | Hydrothermal vent sediment bacterial communities from Southern Trench, Guaymas Basin, Mexico - 4870-07-6-7_MG | ecosystem: Environmental > Aquatic > Marine > Hydrothermal vents > Sediment ... | reverse complement strand
CAAAAACTTTCCAGCTCTATCGCATCTCCCGGATTCGGGACTGGAAGCTCGAGTTCATCAAGCGGGAGATGCTAATTCAAAAACTATCCTTTAATTTACTCAATCCGTAAATTACTTTATTTCCTTCCATAATAATAAATATCGTTAAATAGTGTTATGGATAAATGGCTGGCGGGATCAATTATTTTTTGCCTTATAATTGCTTTTGTTTGGTATATGGAATACAATACGAATAGCTTTTTAAACTTAACCTTGTTTAGACCGAATTTTGAAATAAAAATTGAAAATATATCAACTATAAAAGAGTGTAAATTAGGTAAATTTAACTTTTCTACTGGACGATACAATACTTATGCTTGTATGGCGATAGACATCACATTAATTTCGCATAAAAAAGATATTGTTCTCTTTGGTGAACCTCACATTGTATATGGAGACGGAAAACAAATTGGAGCATTAAACTATATGGATTTGTCACCGACAGAAGATAGTTGTTATCATTCATTTAGTGCGGTTGATGACTTTGTTGTTTATCCCAATTCAAAAAAACATTTTCGTTTTTGTTTTGATAAAATAAACTTATCAAAAAATGCAATTTTATATATTCCTTTGTACTGCAATATTCACTACTCCGGATATGGAAAAGTAGATTATAAAGAAGAATTATTTGAGTTTAATCTAAGTCAATTAAATTATGGATAAGAATATTGCTATTGGATGGGTAGGAGTGTTCCTTTGTATTCTCAATATAATTTTTATAACCACGCTAACTTTCTTTGCCGTTCCTTTTTGGATCTATATCGCTTATAAGACATTAATAAAAAATCAAAAGTTGCAGAAGTGGACATGGATACCTGTCGGGTTTATGATTTTTTTACAGATACTCGTTCCAGTAACCTTCATATTGGCTGCCTATTATTTGGCATGATATCGTTAAACTAACCGAAAATATCGTCAAATATTCAAAACTCACAAAAATAGACAATTGCCTTAAAACAATTCGCTAATATTTAAATACCCGAAAAATATCAAATAATGTTCAGAATAATCCACAATAAAAAAGAATGTTTGGGCTGCGGGAAATGTGCGAGAATAAGCAAGAATTGGAGAATAGGGAGATGCAAAAAAGCCGAGCCGATTAAAACAGTGCTCGAAGAAATAGGCAAGGAGAAACTTGTGGCAGCTTTGTGTCCCTCGAAATGCATAAAAATTGAAAAAATTTAGTTTTTGTTTTTATAATCTTCTTCCGCGCCTTCCTCCTTTTCTCCGCATATATCCGTGGATTATCGGAGTGACATCTTCTATTGTATTAACTTTTACCCCGGATTTTAAAATTGCTTTTATTGCGGGTTGCGCTCCCTTGCCGAGATTTAATTGCCTATGGCCTCCGGGAGCTCTAATTCTTATATCAACCTCGGTTATGCCTTTTGCCTTCGCCTCCTCTATCGCTCTTTGAGCAACAAGCATTCCTTGGTATGCTGCACCTTTCAATCTATCGGCTTTCGTAACCATGCCTCCAGAAACTCTCGATATAGTTTCGGCTCCTGTAATATCCGTTACATGGACAATGGTATTGTTTTTACTCGAATAAATATGAACCACCCCTTTCATTCCCTTCTCTTTTGTTTCTTCCATAATAATGCTAATCTTTATTTAAAATATCATCCAGAATTTTCTTCAGCTTTTTGATATCTTTAGTTTCCTCATACTCACCAATCGCATCCTTCAGTTTTTTTATATTCTCTTCAGTAAGATTTTCTTTTTTAAAATTCGCTTTTTCCAAATAATCCGCGGAAATATAACCCACGCCTCTAATATAGTTGTCCATTTCCTCCAAATCCTTATCCAGAGCGGCAAAATCCTCTTTTTCCATATCTTCAATAATTTTATTAGTTATTTCCATGCTCGAATTCGTTATTGCCATACAAAAATTGAAAAGCATAAAAATTAATCCCAGAGAGATTGCGCTTTCCAATCCGAGAACTGCGAGAGCTGTTTTAACCATAATATAATAGTGGCATAATTTTAAATTTTCTTCAGCGCATAATAAATTCTTTGAAGAGCTGTAAGATGCGAGAGTATCGCGATAACAAGAATTGCTATTCCGAGAATTGTTAAATTTCCGAATATCGGACGGCTGTAAAATGAATTAAGAAGAGATGCGAAAATAATAAGCAATAATCTATCCGCTCTTCCGAGAATGCCTCCGTAAATTCGCTTCAATCCTATTGCCTGCGCCTGCACTCCTATATAGGAGGTAAGAAGAACCCCTGCAACCGCCACAATGCCAAGAGAGCAACCAACATATCCGCCAAAGATAATTCCGAGGAGAACGAATATATCGGAATATCTGTCAATCACATGCTCCAAAAAATCTCCTCTTGCTGTTGCTTTCTTGGATTCTCGCGCTACCATTCCATCGAGCATATCCAGAATCGAGCTTAAAGCAAGCAAAATAGCTGCGAAAAACAAAATATAATTAAATTGGCTTGAGGTTTTGGAAATCGCGAATAGAAGCCCGGAAGCCAGAGCGAAAAGTAGAGAAAGTATCGAAAGACAATTCGGAGAGATGCGATTCCCGAGAAACCTCGCGATTTTTCTTAAAAATCTTTGATGTTCAGTGTAGCTCCTAAATAAAGAATCTATCATTGTCGATTTGGAGTTGTTAAATTGGTATTAAGTGAAATTGAGGTTGTTCTAAAAAACAAATAAAAATTAAAAAACTTACCATTCTTCTTCCTCTTCTTCCTCCTCTTCGTAATCTTCTACATCGTCAGTTTCTTTTTCGTCTTCCATTTCCCATTCATCTTCTACTTCTTCCTCTTCTTCATCCGCTTCCCAATCGTTTTCTTCGTCCGTCATCATACTTCTTAAATGCATAAAAGTTATATAAAGATTTTTAGAATGCTATATATATTTTGCAGGATAGAAAACTATATATAGTTTTTTTAATAATTAAATAGTTTCGAGGCATTTAGAGGGCTGAAATTCGCTAAGAGCTTCAATTTTTGAAGTATGAAATAACCAAAAAATAGTGTTTCAATAATATATTTTTCACAATAGAAAAATATTTATATTTTAATTATTTAATAGTAGTTATGAAGTGGAGCAAACTCTTCTGGTTAATGGGAGCATTTCCAGTAGACGGATACAAGAAATGTGGTAAGTACAATGGCAGGAAAAGTAGAATTGTAGATAAAGATACGGGAATAAGATGGCGCACACTTGATTTGCCAAATTACTACATAGAAAATAACCTTGCAAGACTAATTTATGAAGAAATAAGAAAGATTCATTCTATAGGTGAAGAAAATAACGAAGAGCAAGAGCCAGAGGAAAATTTAGAAGAGTAAATTTTCAATTTTTATTTTTAAATTCTGCAAAATTTTTCAAAATCCCAACAAACTTGTTTGCTTTCCTCCCTTCCGAATTTGATTTAATTTATCCAGAAACTTGGAAACTCTCTCCTCGGAAAAGTTGTGCTCATCGCAGAGCAGTTTTTTTATTTTTTCGGTTTGCGGATTCGAGAATTCAATTTTGTAATCCTCGTAAACCGGAGGATTGAGGAAAAAATAATACAAGGTCTCGAGATCAATTTCGAAATCCCATTCCACATTTTTCTTCAGATTTTCTATTGTTTTGTGTTCTTTCACCAATTTTAGAGCTTTTTTCGGACCTATGCCTTTAATTCCAGGATTATAATCAGTGCCGACAAGCAAAGCAATCAATATGAGCTCTTCTCTTTTCAAATTTAATTTTTCCAGCTCTATCAATTCCAAATATTCAGCTCTGCTCATTGATAAATTTCTCAAAGTGCGGGGAGAGCCGAAAAGCAAGGAATCGAAATCTTGGCTCGCTGTTGCAAACGCATTTCTATCTTGGCAAATTTTTGCGCACTGCGCTTCTCCTTCGCTCTTAGCTTGCACCACCGGAAAACCCAAATAAGAAACCAGAAGCTTGCTTTCGTTAATTATTTCCTCTGAAACCGAAGAGCTCATTTTAGCGTATTTTTGAGCTTCCTCCAATTTTCCTTCCTCAAGAGCGGTTTTCCATTTTTCCTCCGCTTCTTCCCTAATTTTCCTTCTTCTCTCTATTTCCAATTTTTTAAAATCCGGAGGCTCGCCGTCAAAAACAAAAATTAAATTCAAACCTCTCTCGATTAAATTGATAGTTCTGTAAAACAATCCGGAAAGATGGGAAGTAACTCTTCCTTTGCTATCAATTAAAGGGGTGCCGTCAGCTTGCCTTATACTGCTTAAAAATTGGTATATCATGTTGTAGCTATCTATGGCGAGAATTTTTCCGTTCAAAAAATCGAAATCTATTTTTTGGCCTTCTATTATCGCGGAGAGATTGACACCCATAATATAATAAAAAAGTTTCCCAAAAACAATTAATGAATTAACAAGTGTTTGGTCCTTTTCTTTTTCAATTTTTACTTAATTTAAAGGATAAAAGCTCACTCCTTATACTTTTCGGTATATTTTTACTCTTTTAATAAAATCTTGAGGAGATTTTTTCCAAAAAAGTTTGAATTCAGGTCTATATCCAATTATAGCATTTTTACAAATATTGGTTAATGTATTTAAATAAATTATCACATCTTCCGTGGTTCCTCCTCCTTTCTCACTCAATTGAACAGGACTACAATTAACTTCAAAACTTAGACCGAAAGTTGTATAAATTTTAATTTTTTGGTTATAAATATTAGAACCTTCTATACCTTGCTGTAACAGATAAATCCAATTTACATCTTCTGGTTTAACAAAAATAAAATCTTTTGGTTTTATTATCCAGCCATTAGAAATAATTAATTCATCTGATTCTAATTCTTTTTTCTTGTTACTGATTGCTTTTTTAATTTCTTCTATAATTAAATCGTTTCCTCCATAAAACTTCCAACATTTATAGATATCGTTCGATGGATAATAAATTAACTTAAAAAGTCCACCAAAAAATATACCTGCTCCAATAAGTGTTGCGGCATAGAGTATATAAACAATATATCCAATCTCCCAAATTATCCAATTTAGTATAATACTTCCAACAGTAACCAAAAGTCCAATTCCTACGAGAGGTAAGTTATCTTCTATAATTTTGTTTCTAACAAATTCATTAACCATAATAAAAAAAATTTGTTTACTTTAAAGACTTTTTTGTATTATTATTAATTATTAACTTAATTTATGATAGAGATTTACTTATTTTTATTGGTATCTGGAATTTCTTTCGTTTTGGGGACAATTCTTCATGAGCTTGGACATGTACTTTTCTGCCACCTTACAGGTGTAGAAGTTATAGGAGTATCTTATTTTAATTTAGATGAAGATGCTGAAGCCGATGGATTTGTGATACACGAACCACCGCAAACTTTTCTTCAATCGTTACTTATAACTATCGGCCCATTCTTTACTGTTGGAGGTGTATTGCTTTTAATAGTCATATTCTTGATAAATAATCCACAATGGTTGTTTTCTGATTCTTTTCTCATAATGGCCATTGTCATGGGGTTTGGGATTAGTATGTTTCCCAGTACGCATGATGTTAATAACTTGATAGAATTTATTACAACAAATTGTAAGTTTTCAATTAGAAATTTACACATTTGGTTATTCTTTCTTTTTGCTTATTTACTTAAAATTTGTTCTTATTTTTACGTAAAACTGATGATATTCATAGCCGGGTTTATAGTTTTAATAAGCATGTTCTCAGTATGATTACCAATAAAACTTCCTACTTAAATTTCTCACTTACGCCCGAAGCTTCGTTAAATTACATAATGTGATATCAACAAGAAATGCTCAAATTAAAATAAAAAATCAAATCAATTATGGAAAAATGAAAATTACCATTGTTTACGACAATACTTCTTTCCTGAAAAATTTGCAAGCCGACTGGGGATTCTCGGCGCTCGTAGAATTCAAAGAAAGAAAAATCCTTTTCGATACCGGAGCAAATGGCAAGATTTTGCTTTCGAATATGGAAAAGCTCAAAATTAACCCTCAAGAGATTGAAGATGTTTTTATCTCCCATTTGCATTGGGACCATATTGGCGGCTTGGAAGCTTTTCTTCAGGTTAATAATAAGGTAAAGCTTTGGGTTCCTTCCTATTTTTCCGAAGTTGAGAATGCAAAAGAAGTTATTGAGGTGAAAGAGCCAAGAAAACTTTATGACGGAATTTATTCTACTGGAGAGCTTGAGGGAATAGAGCAATCTCTCTGCATCGAAACGGAAAAAGGTATTGTAATCTTGGTAGGATGCTCTCATCCTAAAATGGAAAATATTTTGCAAAAGGCTTCAAAATTCGGGAAGGTTTATGGTGTGATAGGAGGTTTACACTCAACTAAACCGGAATCCTTAAAGGATTTGGATTTAATTTGCCCGACCCATTGCACCCAATATAAAGCGGAGATAAAATCTCTCTATCCAGAAAAATATATAGAGGGAGGAGCAGGAAGAATAATTGAAATTTAACTTAAGGTTTATAAGCTAAATTAATAACAAACTATTTCTTCTCCTCGCCTTTCTCAGAGCTTTTAAATTCTTTCAAAATATCCTCGAATTTTTTATCTCCTTCCTTAACAACTTTCAAATTAAGCTGGGCTATCTCTGGGGAAACTACTTCTCCCCGAATACTTTTTCTTCTCCTTACCCCTTTTCTTCTTGATCTATACCCTGGACCTCCGCTCAAAAGCAGTTTTTTTCTTGCAGTTCCGTGAACGCCTTTTCTCATCGGAAAACCTTGCTTGTCGCTTCCCCCTGTGATTACGAGCTCGTAATTATCCAATCCTATTACCGAGCCCTCTATTTTATCACCAATTTTCTTTCCGTAAAAAATCTCTCCATCTATTTCTTTCTGAAAACTTTTGCCCTTCATTGATATCACTACTTTCATTATAACAAATTAGAAATAAATTTTTATAATGAAAGGCCTGTATCCAGGAATAGTGTACGTGTTGCTTTTAGCTGTGGGAATTATAATTTTCGCTCTTGCCTATTCCTTTACTTTAAATTTCATGGACGAGAAAAAAGCCGAACTCGAGGAGCTGAGGTTGGAAAAAATCTGCAATTTTTTGAGAAGTTTAAAAGGTAAAAACTTAGAAGTTGAAATAGATTTGGGAAATTACAGAATAGAAAGCAATCCTTTGCGAATAATAGGCAGCTCGATAAAATATTGCGAGCTGAATTTAACAACTCACGGCTCTTGCTCAGATTTGTGCAGAATAAAATCTTCAGAAAGGGGAATTTTGTTCTCTTGATTTAAATTCTTCGCGCAATATCTTCTCTATTCCAGCAAAATCATCTTCCAAAATAGCATTGATCAAATCCTCTATTTTATTAAATTTCATTTTCTCCTTTAAAAGTTTTTTCCCGTACTCCTCGGCACTCAACTGCTTTTCCATAATTTCGCTTCTCTGCTTTTCGAATTTTGTCTCGATTTCCCTCTGGAAGATTAAAATTCCCTTATCTCGGTATTTTTTCTCTATTATGTTCAAATCGATCGGTGAGGTGTTTTTTATTTTTATTTTAATTATCGGTTTCAATTCTTTTGCTTCCAAACTTTCGAGAAAATTCTCCAATTCCTCTTTATTTTCAAGAGTTCTGTAATAAAATTCCCTCTGCTTTATCTCCCTAAATTTTAGCTCATCACCCAACAAAAAATAACCCTTTTTAATTTCGGATTCTTTTTTATTTAGTTGGGTCGCAACCGTGCTTCCTGGAATCACCAATTTGCCATCGCTTAAATCAACAATATTTCTCCAGTGTATGTGGCCGTTGACAATATAATCGAAACCGCGCGGTAAATCGGAGAGTTTTAGGTTAACATCTTCCAAGGGAGAGTAAACAAAAGGGTCTATATTTTGGTGCAGCAGCAATATGTTTGTTGCTCCTTCAACCGGCTTCGGATTCCACTCCAATAAAACATCCCTCGCGTATCTCTCTGGCACATGGCTCATCCCGTGGATTGCTATTTTTTTCCCGTTTATTTCGAAAACAATTTTCTGGCAGTGTAAATTTATCAGCAGCCCGGCTTTTTCCAAAGTTTGAATAGGATTTATTAAATTCGGTCTTCTTTCATGGTTTCCGTAAATTGAAACAAAAGGTATTCCATGCAATGCCCTCTCGTTAATTTCCTTATCGCATTCTATCATTTTGGCTCTGCTATTTTTTTCTTTTAATTTTACCAAAAAGCTTACGGCTTCCGCAAGGACCTCTAATCTTGGTACTCTCGATTCGAACATATCTCCGGAGAACAAAATTAAATCTGGATGCTCTTTTAAAATTTCATCTAAAACAAAATAGCAATCTCTTTCTCTTTCCGTATTATAGCCGTAGCCGAGATGGAAATCTGAGGTGATGAGAATCATAATTATCTAAAAAATAAATGATAGAAGTTATGAATCTCTCTGAGGAATTGAAAAAAGAGACTGAAAAATGGTTGAAGAAAATTGAAAATTTAGAGCTTGTTGCGAAATCCGAGAAAGGAAAGGAATTCAGAAGGAATATAGAAGCTTACATCTCCGATACCAAATATTTTCTGGATAAAGGAGAATTAATAAAAGCTTTCGAAGCAATTATATGGGCATGGGCTTTTCTCGAGATTTCCAAAGAATTGAATTTGCTTGAAAGTTACATTATTAAAAAGTAAATTCAATAATGTTCGGTGTGCTGAAAAAAGCTTTCGGAAAAATATTAGGTAAGGAGGAAGGTGGAAGGGAAGAGAAGTCGAGATTATTTTCGAAAAAAATCTCGGAAAAGGATTTGGAAAGATTTAAACTCGAATTAATAAGAGCCAATGTCTCGCTTGAGGTCGCTGAAAAAATCGTCCAGAAGCTGAAAGGAAAAGAAAAAAGAGATGCGAAAAAATTTCTGAAGGAAATTTTGCTCGATCTGCTAAAGCAAAAGAAATTCGATTTTTTAAAATTTGTTAGAAACAAAATAAAAGAAAAAGGCTATTGCTTGATAATATTTTTCGGTTTTAACGGAAGCGGAAAAACAACAACTATTGCGAAGCTCGGATATCTGCTCAAAAAAGAGAAAATAAATGTGGTTTTTGCTGCCGCCGATACTTTCAGAGCGGCAGCTATCGAGCAAATCTCGAAACACGGAGAAAATCTTGGGATAAAGGTAATAAAGCACAAATACGGAAGTGACCCGGCTGCGGTTGTTTTCGATTCTAAAAAACATGCCGAAGCGAACAGAAGTGTTGTTTTAGCTGATACAGCTGGAAGAACGCATATCGATAAAAATTTAATGATGGAATTGAAAAAAATCGTGAGAGTTAACAATCCCGATTACAAAATTTTGGTTTTGGATTCCTTAACGGGAAGCGATATTTTGGAGCAGATTGAGAAATTTGAAGAACTCGGCTTTGATGCAATAATTTTAACGAAAGTTGATGTAAACGAGAAAGGAGGAACGATAATTACTGTAAGGCAAAAAACAGATAAACCGATTTTATTTCTGGGGACAGGGCAGGGATATGGGGATTTAAAGGAATTCGAGCCTGAAAGGATAGTTAGTAAGTTGTTGGATTAATTGTTTTGTGCATGAAGAATGCTTGTAGGTACTTGAGGAAGCGCTAATAAGCAGAAATTTTAATGAATAATTTTCCTCTCTAACAATTCAAACAATTTGTCTTTTATCTTCCTCAATTCCTCTGGCATCGGAGGTGCATTTGGAGATGCGAAATAAACTACATCTTTTTCTTTCCCATCTATTTTGATAAACAGCCGATATTCATAATATCTAGGAGCGGTCAAATTTCCGTAGAAAGTTTTTGAAAGCTCAAAAAAGTTTGTTTTGTTTATAAATTCAATCAAGTCTTTTTCCTCTTTTTCGGAAAGTGATATCTCTACTGTCTTTAATTCATCTTCTTTCCAACATGGATAGCTTTGGCTCCAATTTCTGCATTTTTCTTTCGCAATATCTGCCGGAAAATAAGTGTAAATTAATTTCGATTGGGTTATTGTAATATCTTCATAACTTGTCTCTGAATCAAAATGATATTTTAGGAAAAGTTTGGATTCTAGTTTTGGACAGCAAATGAAAACGCAATCCATATACATTCCGAGCATCATCGGTCTTCTGTAACATTCCGTTCCTAAAAGCTTGCATTTTGAAGCTTCATGGCCGTAATATTTTAATCTTTCGAAACAAATAAATTCTTTTCCCCAATTAGGAGCTTCGCATATATTTCTTTCGTCGCCTCCGCCTCCAGGAATCTTTATTTCCTCGCAACCACCGCAAATTTCGCTTAAAGTTGTAATTCCTGTATCGGGTTGGTAAGCATAGATGCATTTAAATTCTCCAGTTATTCCAACTAAAGCTCTCAATGAAATATATTTGCCATCTTTTACGATTGTCTTTTTAGCTTCCCAAATTTTGGAATAATTGTATCTTTCTCCTTCTCTGCAAATCCCCCGCGTAGCTAATGCCCAAAGTTCTCCTTTAACTCGGCTTAAATTAACTTCTTGAATATTTTCGAAGCTTAAATTACATTTTGATTTTAAAATCTGATTCGCTATATTTAAAGCTTCTTTCTGAGAAAGTTTAACTACACAAACTCCGTTCTCACATCCTACACTTTCTGGAGGAGCAGGGCATTTATAAAGGCATCTTATTCCACCAGTACACTCATCATATTTTTTAACAAGTGATCTAATAGTCTCTAATTCCTTTTTATTTATGAGATTATAGCAACCGAACGGACAGCCAAATTCTTCTACAATTATACAATCTTCATCTTTTTCACAATAATTGGCTTTTGAAATTTTTTCTCTAATTTGTTCTGCTAGAAGGGTGCAATTTTTATGTGCAGAAATGTTATTTTCTTCAGGTTGGGAAACCAACCAAAACAAAATCCCAACAACCAAAACTGCAATTAAAATTTTAACTTTTAAGTTCATAATTTACTTTCTAGAATTATTTATAAATCAACTCGCAAGCTCCTCATCAAACTTAGCTACCTCGCATATTCCAGCTCCTCAATACTTTTTTTCTCCTCGAAGGTATGCAATTTTTTGTCGAATTCCTCATACCACTTCGCCAATTTTTCGGGGATTGAAGGAGCGATTTTCTTTAAGATTTTTTCAAAATGTCTTTTCTGAACTTTGTCGACTTTTTTGTTTTCTATATTTTCTCTCAAAGCGAGCATCGCGCTTTCTCTGCACAAAGCCTCTAAATCAGCTCCAGAAAATCCTTTTGTTTTTTTCGCAAGCTCCTCCAAATCGACATCTTTATCCAAAGGCATGTTTCTTGTGTGAATTTTCAGAATTTCGAGCCTTGCTTTTTCATCCGGTGTAGGAACCAAAATATGCCTATCGAATCTTCCCGGTCTTAACAAAGAGGTATCTATTAAATCTGGTCTGTTTGTTGCAGCCATCACTATTACCCCTTCTAATTCCTCTATACCGCTCATTTCAACCAACAATTGCGAGAGCAAGGTATCAATCACTTCGCTTCGGGATGCTCCTCTCGTGTGTGTCATCGCATCGATTTCATCAAAGAAAATTATGCTCGGGGCAGCTTGTTTAGCTCTTCTGAATATTTCTCTCAATTTTCTTTCCGAATTGTGCAACAGAAAACCTTCGCCTCCAATAAAATTGTGTCCTTCCGCCACTTCAACAATATCATACACATATTTATCATTTCTATTGAGAGGTCTTATCTCTTTTATTCTGTCGAAATATACCGCGTTGCATCCAAGCTTACCGAAAATTTTCAACGCAACTCTATCTGAGACATATTCGGAAATACTATCGGAGCAATAGCTTTTCAATAATTCTTCCGGTTTCTCTTCCTCAAATCTTACCGAATTAATGAAAAATCTTATTTTCTTTTCCCTATCTTTCTGCAAAAATCCTATTTCGTCGAGGAATTTCTTTATATGCTCTGCTTTATTTATCAGAATTCTGTACTCTTTGTTTCCCACTCTATTTATTCTTTCCTCTTTGCTCGCTATTATCCCGTATCTTCCCAAAGCGTAAAGTAGCTCTATGCTCAAATTCTTGCTTATAGTTATGGTTTCAATGAAAGGGAATCTTATATTGGATTTTAAATAATGGCTATTTCCCGAGAAATATCCTCTCAGCAAATTCGATAACAAATCTTTCCTTAAGGAAATGAAAACACCCAATTTTTTATTTTTTGCTCCGGTTCCGATTAAATTGCAAAGTCTCAGGAATTCGCTACTCATTATGCGTAAGCTGCAATCTTTCTCATAATAAATCGCGTTATAATCGAGCTTTTTGCACAGCTTTATGCTTTTATCAGCTAATTCTTTATTGCAAATACGCAATCTAACTCCATCTCTATCAATATCTCCCTCAGCCAAATACAAACCCAATAGCAAAGCCTTCTCTTTAGTTATTTTAATTCCCTTTATTTTATCAACTCTTGTGTCTGGTATGTATCTCGGAAGCACAACCAAATCCCCTTTTTTCAATTTCGATGTCGGAACGCTCTCAATTCTTCCATTAACAACGGAAAACAAAGAATGGTCCTGAGTAACTTTAACTTTTCTTCCTGATTCTGTGACAATTTCAAGTATTGAAGATTTTCTTCTATGTTTGGATATTCTTTCAATCTTCGAGTATTTTATTTTATTTCCGGACATGCAAGGAATCTCTATTCTTGCCCCGTTTATCCAAACTCTATATAGTTCTCCAATTTTTATTATCCTCAAAACATTGTTTATTTTTGCAATCACATATTCATCTTCTGGTATAGATTCGCCGACCCATTTTGTTAGCAACTCAGGTCCTCTAACGGATATAAAATTGGCTCCGCTTTCATTGGCAACTGCTTTTGCTAACAAAGTTTTGCCAGTTCCTGGTGGACCGTAAAGCAAAACTCCCTTCGGTGGCTTGATATTGAATTTTTTGAAATACTCTGGATATTTAAGAGGCCACTCAACGACCTCTTTCAGCTTCTCTTTAACCTCTTCTAAACCACCTATGTCGCTCCATTTCACATTCGGAATCTCGATTAAAACTTCTCTCATCGCCGAAGGCTCGACTTTCTGCATCGCATACTCGAAATCCTCTTTTGTTACAACCAATTTTTCCAGAACCTCTCTCGGAAGTTCCTTATCTTTCAAACTTGATAAATCTGGGATAACTCTTCTGAGCGCGTGCATAGCAGCTTCTTTTGCGAGCATCTCCAAATCAGCTCCGACATAACCGTAAGTTTTTTCAGCAAGTTCTTTAAATAGCAATTCTATTAATTTTTCTCTGACCTCCTCAAAAAAACCTCTGTCTTTTAAAAATTGCTTTATAGTTTTTTCATCTAAATTCTTAATATCTTCCAGTGCTTTTCTATATTTTTCTTTTCTTGATTCTTCTTTAGATAATTTGTCTTTTAAGAATGTGATTATCTCTTCTTTTGACATGTCATCTATTTTGTCTCTGATTTCATTATATATATCTCCGTTTTTTTCGTTTCTCAAAATCTCTATAATTTTATCTTTTTTCAATTTCTCTGCTATTTCAATTAATTTTTTAATTTTCTTTATATTTTCTTTTTTTGTATCTATCTTCATTTCAAAAACTTTAATTACATTTGTTTTATTGTAATCTGGTTCTACTGGCATATTCCTGGAATGGATTTGCAGAATCTCCAACCTCGCTTTTTGATTTGGAACTCCAATTTCTATTTCCCTATCAAATCTTCCTGGTCTGCGAAGAGCAGGGTCCAAGGAATCTGGTCTGTTCGTTGCACCTATCACAATCACCTGTCCCCTCGCCTTCAAACCGTCCATAAGGGTTAGGAGCTGGCTTACCACTCTTCTTTCAACTTCTCCCGTAACCTCCTCTCTTTTAGGTGCTATCGCATCTATCTCATCGATAAAAATTATGGAAGGTGCATTTTTTTCCGCTTCCTCGAAAATTTTCCTCAAATTTTCCTCGCTTTTGCCGTACCACATACTCATAATTTCAGGCCCATTAATGGAATAAAAACTCGCTCCGCTTTCATTGGCAACTGCTTTTGCTAACAAAGTTTTGCCAGTTCCCGGTGGACCGTAAAGCAAAACTCCCTTCGGTGGCTTAACTCCCAACCTTTGGAAAACCTCCGGATATCGCAGCGGAAGTTCTATAATTTCCCTAACCGCATCTATCTCTTTGTCCAATCCACCTATATCCTCGTAGGTAACCTCTGGTACACGCTCCTCTTCTTTTATTTCAACAGCTCTCGATAAAACCTCTACCTCAGTGATTTCATCAACAAATCCTCCTTCTTTCGGCGAGGTCTCGACAACAACAAATTTTAAATTTCCGAAAGGCGCGAAAAACAAATCCCTTTCTCCAAACAAATCACCGAAAAACTCCTCGAAGAAATCGGTGTTGCGTCGCTTAACAACTGGATTAGGAATGAAAATATCCCCCTTCGAGAAAGGTCTTCTGAAAATGTTCTGCTTTATATATTCCGGGTTTACACTTATCATCATCCCTTTTTCTGCGGGAGCTATAACAATTTTTTTCAGTTCTTTTAAATTCGCTTTTCTGACTTTAACTTGCTCTCCAATGCCGACACCGCAATTTCTTCTCGTTAATCCATCTATTCTTATAATATCCAATCCTATATCGCTCGGATACGCGCGCACGGCAACCAAATAAGTTTTCTTTTTTCCTTCAACTTCTATATAATCTCCTTCTTTAACCTTAATTTTTCTCATATAATTCGAGCTTAATCGAGCTATTCCCCTGCCGTAATCTTGCCTATTTCCGCTCAAATCACCGACTTTCAGCTTAATCTCTTCCATATCCTAATATTATTTGTTTTATAATTTATTTAAGGCTCTCAAGCTTTAGGCCAGCTTACTCATAATAATCGCAAATATTTTTGAAAATTTCCTCAACCAGTTTGATATCTTCCTTGGAGCTCATTGTTGGAAATAGCAGAACTTCTTTCAGTGTTCTCTTGTTTGTTAATATCATCGCCAACCTGCCAAGTCCAATTCCCAAACCTCCAGCTGGAGGCATCCCGTATTCCAATGCCCTAACAAAATCCTTATCCATCGGCATATATTCGAGCTCCTTATTGCCAAGCTCCTTTCTCAATTTTTCTTCTTCTACAAATCTTTTGTACTGCTCTATCGGATTATTGAGCTCTGTATAGGCATTGGCAACTTCTAAACCACCTATATACAACTCGAATCTCTCAGCGTAGTTTTTATCTGCTTTTTTAGCCAAAGGAGTTATGTCGCAAGGAAAATGGGTGATAAAGGTGGGATTTATAAGCTTGGATTTAACAAAATGGTCAAAAAGCTTCTCTATAATTTCCCCTTTTCTCTCCTCGATTATTCCGAGCTTTTTAGCGAAATTTTTTAATTCATCTTCACTCATAGTTTCCAAATTTATGTTTGCCTCGTTGTTTATAGCTTCAACCATTTTTATTTTCTTCCAAGGTTTCGAAAAATCTATCTCGCTGTCGAGATATTTTATTCTCAAGCTACCGAACAAATTTTTAACCAAAGAAGTTAGCATGTCCTCTATCAATTCCATCATATCGTTGAAATCCGAATAAGCCTGGTAGAGTTCGAGTTGTATAAATTCCGGGTTGTGGTTTGAGTCAACGCTCTCATTTCTGAAACAAGGAGCGACCTCGTAAACTCTCGTGTAGCCTCCAACGAGCAATCTCTTTAAATAAAGCTCAGGAGCTATTCGCAAATATCTCCACTCTTTCAGAAAATTGTGGTATGTTTTGAAAGGTTTTGCAAAAGCTCCTCCGTAAATCGGTTGCAGAATTGGTGTGAAAACCTCTATATAGCCCTTGCCATCCAAGTATTCTCTTATAAATTTTAAAATTCTGTGCGAAGTTTTAAATATCTCCTTAACCTCCTGATTTAAAATTAAATCCACATATCTTTGTCTGTATCTTTGCTCAACATCCTTCAGTCCGAACCAAATATCTGGCAAAGGTCTAAGAGCTTTAGCCAAAATTTTGAATTCTTCTGCCAACAAACTCAACTCACCTTTTTTTGTTTTCATTATCATGCCCTTAATTCCCAAAATATCTCCCCTGTCAAGGAACTCGTTCAACTCGAAATTATTTGTTCTGTCCTTTCTCAAAACAACCTGAATTTTCCCGAGTTCATCGTAGAGATCAAGAAATTTTATTTTTCCGTGCTCTCTTATGCTCAAAATTCTTCCAGCTATGGAAAATCGCTCTTCTCTTTCCTCTCCGGGCTGCAAGGTGTGTTCGAATTTTTCCCTCAATTCTTTCGAGCTCGTATTTATCTCGAATTTTTTTTCTGAAAAAGGGTCGATGCCCTTATCTATTAACTCTTTCAGCTTTTTGATTCTATCCTCAACCTCGATTTCGAGGGACATAATTAAAAAGAAAAATATATTATGGATTTCAGGGAAATCGAGAAAAAATGGCGCAAAAAATGGGAGGAAGCGAAAATTTTCGAGGCAGAACCAGATGAAAGAAAAAAATTCTTTGTGAATGTTCCGTATCCTTATGTAAACGGCTACGGGCATTTGGGGCATTTGTTCACTTATTTAAGAGGGGATATTATTGCGAGATTTAAGAGAATGCAGGGTTATAATGTGCTGTTCGCTCAGGGATGGCATATCACAGGACAACCAATTGTTGCTGCAGCGAGAAGAATTAAAGAAAATGAAAAATCGCAAATCGAAATTCTGAAAAACATGGGTTTTTCGGAGAGCGAAATTAAGGAATTCTCGGACCCTCTCAAATGGGTCGAATTTTTTCCGGAGAAATGGATTTCGGATTTCAAAAATTTGGGTTTTTCTGTGGATTGGAGAAGAACTTTCGTAACCACCTCTCTAAACAAGCCGTATGATTGCTTTGTAAAATGGCAGTTCAAAAAATTGAAGGAAAAGAATTACATAGCGAAAGGTGAACACGCGGTGGTTTATTGCGATAAATGCAAATTTCCTATAGGAGACCATGACAGAGCTCAAGGAGAGGGTGTTATGCCAGAGGAGGTTATTTTACTGAAATTCAAATTGAAAAACACTGGCGAGATTTTACCGGTAGCAACCTACAGACCGGAAACAATTTACGGAGCAACAAATTTATGGATTCATCCAGAAGGAAGCTACGCAAAAATAAAAATGAAAAACTCCGGAGAGATTTGGATTGTCTCAAAGGAAATAATCGCAGATTTGAGAGATCAAAATTTTGAATTTGAGGAACTCGAGGAAATTAAGGGAAAGGATTTAATTAAAAAGAAGATTATCAATTTGGTTACTGGTAGCGAGATTCCAATTTTGCCAGCGAAATTTATTGATTTGAAAATCGGCACTGGAATTGTGATGAGCGTCCCGGCGCATGCTCCTTTCGATTATATTGGTGTAAAAGAGCTTAGAGAAAACAAAAATTTCAGGGAAAGCTACGGGCTCGAGGAAGAGGATTTGAAATTTGAATTTATTTCCCTTATAGAACTTCAGGGCTATGGGGAATTTCCGGCTGTGGAAATTGTTGAAAAAATGGGAATAAAGTCCTCGCAGGAAAAGGAAAAATTGGAAATCGCAACGAAGGAAATTTACAGAAAGGAATTCCACAACGGAATTTTGAAAATAGAACCTTTTAAGGGAAGAAAAGTAAAGGAATTGAAAGACGAGCTAATAAGCAAATTTTTAAGAGAAGGTATAGGAGTTAGATACTACATTTTGCCAAAAAAAGTTGTTTGCCGATGCTTGAACGAGGGAAGGGTAAAAATTGTGAAAAATCAATGGTTTTTAAATTACGGCAACCCGGAATGGAAGGAAAAAGCTCGCAAATGCGTTGAGAGAATGAAATTTTATCCAGAAGAGATAAGGGAGAATTTTTATTATACAATTAATTGGCTTAACAATTGGGCATGCACAAGGGATAAAAAAACAAGTCTCGGAAGCGCTTTGCCTTTTGATGAATCCCAAGTTATTGAAAGTTTATCAGATAGCACGATTTATATGGCTTACTATACTATAGCTCATTATTTGCAGAACGGAAAATTGAGAAGCAATAAAGAGGTGAGCGATGAGCTGTTCGATTTTGTTTTTTTCGGAATTGGAGATAAAGAGAGAATAGCGAAAGAGAATGGAATGGAAATTGAAACTTTAGAAAAAATGAGAAAGGAGTTTTTGTATTGGTACAGCAACGGATTTCAGATTAGAAACTCTGGGAAGGATTTAATTCAAAACCATTTAACTTTCTGCATATTCAATCACGTGGCAATATTCCCGGAAATAAACTGGCCAGAAGGTTTTAGCGTGAATGGGCATGTTTTACTGGACGGAGAGAAAATGAGCAAGAGCAAGGGCAATTTTCTCTTAATAAAGGATGCAATAAAAAAATATCCGGTCGATGTGATAAGATTTCTCGTTGCCTATGCTGGAGACTCTGGATTGGATGATGCGAACATAGAGCTGAAAGAAAATAAATCTGTTGAAAGAAGATTGCGAAATTTTTACGAATTTGCTTTAGCTAATTACAACAAAGGTTGCGAGAGTTACAGAGCGATAGATAAATGGTTCGAATCTGTTTTGAACAGGACGATAAAAAAAGTTGAAGAGCACTACGAAAATTTAAACACAAAATCCGCTCTTCAACACGGCTTTTTTGAGCTCCAGAATTATCTCAAGTGGTACAGAAAAAGAGCGGTGGAGTTTAATAAAGAGGTAATTAACAAGTTTATAGAGACGCAGCTGAAAATTTTGGCTCCGATAACTCCGTTTATTTGCGAAGAAATTTGGGAAAAACTTGGAAAGAAGGGTTTTATCTCGATAGCAAAATGGCCAAAATGCGAGGAGAGCAAGATAGATGAGAAAGCCGAGAGAATTGAGAAAATAATTTCGAATTTGATTGAAGACATAGAGACAGTGATTAAATTATCAAAAATTGAAAAACCGAAAAAAATTAAAATAATATTGCCGGAGAGTTGGAAGTACGAGTTGTTTTCGGAGATTAAAAAAACCCTTGAAAAAACGAGAAATTTTTCAGAGATTATGAAAGTTGCTATGGGAGTTGAAGAGGCAAAAAAGAAAGCGAAGGAAATACAGAAAGTAATTAGGAGATTCCTTGATGGCTCCCTTGGGTTATTTGATTTGAATGAAAAAGAGGCGGTAAAGGAAAATAAGGAATTTTTGGAAAAGGAATTCGGCTGCGAGATTGAATTCTCGGAAAAAGGAGAAAAGGAAAGTTGGCCTGGGAAATTTGGGATTGTTGTGGAATAGTTTGTTATTTATTGCATCAAGTTCTTATTTTAGGATTTTTTATATAATACCACGCAAAGAAAGGAACTTTAGTGAAGTGCAAATATGGTTCTATATACTCAAATATAGAAGGTTCTTTTTCGGTTTCAAAACCAGTCGGTTGATTTTCTATCATTCTGTAGAATTCCCTTGCAAATTTTCTCGGATTTTTATTGTAAAGTTCTTCGTTAACATTTATTTTTATTTCTCCTCCTTTTTCTGTGATGCTTGAAAGTAAGGATTCGAAGTTTCTGCTGGAATCTTTTTTAAGTATGGTCCTTCCTCCAAATCCCTCACCTATTCTATTTTCATCTTCATAGAGAGTATCATATGAGCCAATCTCAAATGTAAAAGAGCCTTCTGCCTCACTACATGTCCTTATATCTCCAACGTTTTCCACAACACCTCCATCTGCATAAAGAATTCTTAATTCACTAATACTTCTCAAATATTCATCTCTATCTCTTTCTTTATCTATAACATATTCCCCTCTAATAGTTTCAATGAACCTTTTGATACCCTTCTTCACGAGCTTATTTATGTCCATGCTACACCACAAAATAATAATAACTTTTTTATTTAAATAATTTTCAGTTCTGGAATATGTATTTTCCGCTATATAAAAAATCCAAAAAACCACACCAAAAATCAAGCTAAAAAGATTCTTCCCTAACCAAATCACTTAACTTTCTCCTTGAAGTAACTAGCGGCTTTTCGGAAGCATAGCCTATTGGCAAAATTGCCACTGGCCTTATGTGCAGCGGAGCGTTTATTATTTCTCTAATTTTACTCTCATCGAAAGCACCTATCCAGCAGGAAGCCAAGCCGAGAGCTGTGGCAGCTAATTGAGCGTAAGCGCAAGCAATTGTTGCATCCTGCACAGCATACAATTCTTTTCCCCTCTCACCGTATTTGGTAGCTGCTCTGTACAAATTCGAGCAGAAAATTAAAACAATCGGAGCTTGAGCTATAAAAATTTGATTATAGCTTGCTTCAGCTATTTTCCTTTTTCTTTCACCATTTCTAACCAAAACAATCTCGTAAGATTGCAAGTTGCCAGCTGAAGGAGCTGAATTTGCGGCTTCCAAAATTCTGTAAATTTTCTCATTCTCTATTTCCCTTTCTTCGTAAGCTCTGCAGGAGTGCCTTATTTTGAGTACCTCGAAGAATTCCATAATTTTTAATATTATTATGCTATATATTCTCATTATTTTGCTGGTAATCAATTTAATTTTGATTTATCTGCTGATAAAAACAATCAGAAGGGAAAAGGAAATCAGAAGAGAGGCAATAGAAAAAAGCAGGCAGGTTTTGGAAGGGAAATTTAAAGAGCAGCTCGCCCCTGTATTGCCAGGATTTAAATACAATCCATCAGACGCGAGATTTTTGGGAACTCCGATAGATTTTGTGATTTTCGATGGTGCTTCGGAAAACAAAATAAACAAAATTGTTTTCCTGGAGATAAAAACAGGTGAAAGCAAGCTCACCGAAAAGGAAAAGCAAATCGAGAATTTGGTTAAAGCTGGAAAAATTAAGTTTGAGGTACTGAATCTTAAATTTTAGCTTATCCATTACCTTAAGGCTATTATATTAAATCCTCAATTTTCAGATATTATTTTTCCAATGCTTAATTTAACTTCCCTTATTTGAGCCTTTTACGAGTCTTTTCTGAGCCTTTCAGTAATATAGAAAGTTCTTTTTTAGTGATCTTCATTCTTAACAACCATAATAATTATTTGCCTCCAAAATTAAAACCTCTCGATTCTATTTTTGTGCAATTGCCACTCAAAGTAATTATATCTTTCTCAAAGATCAAACTGCCTTTAAATTTGTACAATCTGATTTTCTCGCTTAACTCTGCGCTGATTTTTTGCGGGCTTTTTATGGTTATGTTGCCGCCATTAACATCAAGCTCTCCGATTTTCAAATTCTCTATGGTAAGGGTTTTAAAATTTTTTTCAAGAGCAACAATTTTCGATTTGCCTTCAATTTCGAAATTTTTGGTTGAAATTTTAGAGCACTCGCCGGAGATTAAAAAATTCTTGAATTCCACAAGCCCTGTAAAATTGTGTATCTCGAAACTCTCTTTTAAAATCAATCTCTTCCCATCAATTTTTACTGTGTAATTTCCCTCTGTATCAACTCTGATATTGCCAGAAGCTATCTTCAAATTATCAAATTCTTTTGTTGAAAGAGAAAATTCGATACTTCCGTTAAATATTTCTTCCTTCTCGAACAATTTCAAACCGCTCAGTTTTTTGAAAGAATCCAAAATCTTCTCCAGTATATTCGAGAATTCAGGAGAAAAGAAAGGAATTATGCCAGCGGAAACTACAAGGGCTAAAATGATTATTGTTGCGGGTATTTTCCAGTCCATAT
>Ga0190309_1000153_pt1 | contig 21823 bp, 16 predicted proteins | sample 48700767_MG_FD_161656 | JGI IMG/M metagenome (GOLD analysis project Ga0190309, IMG submission 161656) | Hydrothermal vent sediment bacterial communities from Southern Trench, Guaymas Basin, Mexico - 4870-07-6-7_MG | ecosystem: Environmental > Aquatic > Marine > Hydrothermal vents > Sediment ... | reverse complement strand
AATCTTGGGTTAATGGTTTATGCTGCAAGGTTACGTAAATAGTTGAGATGCTATATCTTTGACATAACTTCTTAGTTTGTATAAGTTTAGATTTCGAACGTCCCTGGTATGTCTGGATGTGGAGGAAGTTTAGGTCTTTTTGGTTTTTCAGGTTTTATTATTGGTGGTGCTGGTTTCTTTATTCTGGCAAGGTCCAGCTCAAGCTTGGTTTGACAATTTGCGCAGTAAATTTCACCGTTCAACGTAACTTTGAAAAGTTCACTTCCACATTTGAAACATTTAACCCACTCCAACAAACTCACCAAGGAAACTAACACGCACCGACATAAAAACCTATCTCAAAGCAAAATTTTGCAAAACAATTTGCACATTTAGATTTTTACAATTATCATTTATGTCTAGACGTTTTGGTGCCTAACCTAAAAAGCTTTGAAGTGCAGTTTTACACCTTTATAAGGATTTTACCCTCATTTGATGGAATTAGTATTTGTATTCCTTTAAGGCTTCTTTTATGGCTTTTTCTCCTTTAAAAATATATTTTCTATATTTTTCGTCTTTTTGTAGTATTTTCTTGGTAGCAAATTTATCTGTAAGGTGAACTAGCAAATCTTGATATGTTTTGGTGCTAAGAGGTATTCCTCTTATTCTTTCCTCGGTTTTTATTAGCCCTAGGTTTTCTAGGTTTTTTATGGCTTCGTCTATCATTTTAGGGTTTACAATTTCAGGTTCCCCAATGGTTCTGTAAAATTTAATTAGGTCTTGGGAGATTTCTGTTTTCCATAAAACTCCGTAAAACACGGATAGAATTCTTAATATATCGAGCATTAAGCTTGAAACAGCGTCTTCACTAGCTTTGTTTAATAGGTTCAAAATTTTTTCTTCTATTTCCAGCGATTTTCCCTCCCCATATTAATGTTTATACGGGTTGTTTACCATTTGTGTTTAAATGTTTATAAACGATTTGTATGTAAAGTTTAGAGGTGATATCATGCCTATTTATAAGCTTGGAGACAAGGTTCCAAAAATTAGTAAATCTGCTTATGTTCATCCCGACGCCATAATTATTGGAGATGTGGAGATTGGAGAATGTGTTTTTATAGCGCCTGGCGCTGTTTTACGTGGAGACAATAACAAAATTATAATTGGGGATTACTCAAATGTTCAAGACAATGCTGTAATTCACACTGAGCCTGAATTTGAAACTATAATCGGAAGGTATGTGAATATTGGACATGGAGCAATGATACATGCCCATATAATTGAGGACTACGTTGCAATAGGAATGAATGCCGTAATAGACTATAGAACCGTGATTAGAAAGGGAGCAATAGTGGGCAATGGTGCTGTTGTACCAGCATTTAAGGAAGTGCCAGAAAACACAATAGTAGTTGGTGTACCAGCAAAGCCGTTAAGAAAAGTGGAGGGAACAGATGACCCAGCTAGAAAAAGAATAGATGGTTTTCTTAGCAGATACAGGAAATTTACAGTTCTTTACCGTGAAAAGCTTCAAAAAATAGAGTAACTTGAAGAAGTTTTATTCTTCCATTAGTTCTTCGACCTCTTTTTTACCTTTTTCCAGCTCCTTGACTTGTTCTTCGTCCAGCTTCAAAAGTAGGGTTTGAAACTCTCCGACATGGGTTTTCTCTTCTCTTGCAATATCTAGGAGAAGTTTTTTAAGATATTTGTTTTCGGTTAGACTTGCCATTTGCTCGTAGAGATTTACTGCATCCAGCTCCGCTATTATGGCTATTCTCAAGATTTCCTTATCTAAATCTTCCTTTTTTATTTTCTCTAAAATTATCGGTATTCTAGATAACATATTAGCACCCTCTATACACTGTTTTAATTTTACACTATAATCTTTTCCCTTAAAGCAATTTGTCTAGCTGGCAACATTTAAAATAACTAAATAAAATATTAGAACAAAGCATAGGAATAAGAAGATATTAGAGTATTTGTTAAATATCGATGTTATTTGCTTATTTTTCTCCATGCGTCTTCTGCTGCTGCTATTATTGGATACGCCGTTGGCGGCGATGTAAGTAGTGGATGTGTTCCTATTTGCATTAGGCAAAGTTCCGCAGCAGTTAATCCCTTTTGAATCGCAAGCCCTATGATATTTATTATTTCACCGACACTTTTCCCGCCGATGACTTGACCTCCTAATATTACACCATCTTTCGAGAATACAAGCTTGATTTCAATAGGACTTGCATCGGGGATTTTTGCAGGGTGTCTATCAAAGCCTTTAGCCCTACCTACAACTATTTCGAAACCTTCTTTTACAGCAGCTTCTTCTGTAATCCCCGCTGCAGCGATTGCCAAGTTTCCTGCACAGGTCGAAAAAATGCCTATATCACCCTTGTTTTTCCTTATAACGCCAAGATTGAAAAGATTTGCTCCGGCTATACGTGCTTCGAAACATGCTGTCGATGCAAGCATTAGTTTGGCTGGTTTTCTTGTGAAAAAGTCTTTATGTTCAACACAATCCCCTACAGCAAAAATATCTGGTTCACTGGTTCTCATATATTCATCAACCCATATTCCACCGCTTGTCCCAAGCCTTACACCAGCTTTCTTTGCAAGCTCCGAGTTAGGCTTATAGCCAACGGAGAAAATAACTAAATCTGCCTCAATTTTATCTCCGTTTGTAAGCTCAACTCCTTCAGCTTTATCTTTCCCTAGGATTTTTTTAACTGTGGAATTCACGTAGATTTTTACACCGTTTGCTTCAAGTTCTTTTTTAACAGTTTCCCCAAACTCCTTATCGAAAGCTGCGGGTAATAGGTGGTCCATCATTTCGACAATTGCAACATTCTTACCCAGTTTTCTTATTTCATCACTGACTTCAACACCTATGAAGCCCCCTCCAACAATAACAATGTTCTCTGCTTCCTTGACCGCACTATATAGCTTTTTTAGGTACTCAAAGCTTTTCGAAACAACATAAACTCCTTCCAAGTTACTTCCTTCAATGTTTAAAAAAATTGGCTGTGACCCGGTTGCCAAAACAAGTTTTTCATACCCTATCTCTTCCCCATCGGATGTTTTAACAACTTTTCTGTTTTTATCTACATCCACGACTTCACTGATTATAAGCTGTACTCCCAGGTCCTCTACTGGTTTGGTAGACATTATGTCTGCTTCAACTGAGCCGAGTGTAGCAAAAATGTAAGGAATCCCGCAAGGGATCATGCTTACTTTTTCTTTCTTTATTATAGCAACGCTTTTATCAGGATAAAATTTTTTAGCTGTAGCAGCAGTAACCATGCCAGCTGGGCCACCACCAATAATCACAACATCAAATTTCATTTCCTCCACCGCAATACCTTTTTTGGAAACTTTCCTTTAAATGTTCTCCATATATAATTGTAAAATTCGGTTAATGTATTAGTAAAAATTTCGTTTACCTAATTTACATGCAAGTAAATACTTTTAACCTAGTATAAGCCTAGTATAAGCTTCATATTTCTTCCCTAAGGAGCAGTTCAAAATGGAGATATCAAAGGATAGTTATGTCAAAAATTACAGGGAATCGAGAAAATTTTAATTTTAACTCTCCAAGCATTGTTCTTTAAACTAGATGATGCTTTTTCTACCTTATAGAGATCAGTGTTTTGAAAGCTAAAAGTGGCTTAAACTTAGAAAAATTTAAGTTTCATATTTTTAATGCTATTTGCGATTCGTTCAGCCTTCCCTTAAAGGGGCGGGCTGAAATGAACTCGAAAATCAAATTGAGAGTTGAGGAAGCTAGGCAAATAGATTTTGGTAGATGTATTGTTAGGATAGATATGAAGAGTATGAAAGAGTTAGATGTAAGTTCTGGCGACACTGTTTTAATAACTGGTTCTAAGCAGATTGGCGCTATTGTTATGCCTGCTTATCGTTCTGATGAAGGTAAAGGAATAATTAGAATGGATGGACTATTGAGAAAGAATGCTGGTGTCAGCATAGGTGATTATGTTACCGTTGAGAAAGCCTTTTTCAAGGAAGCTAGAAAAGTTGTTTTTGCCCCGGCTAGAAGAGATATTCAAATAGTTCCAACATCTGAAACAGCTGAAACATTAAAGGAGAATCTTTTGAATAGACCTGTTAAAACCGGTGATATAGTGAGTACAACAGCCTCTGTACCTACAAGGGTCCACTCTGACTTAGATGATTTCTTCGGAGGCTTTTTCAGTATTAGAGAAGTTTCTTTTGGACTTGGAGAAGTTCGCTTCATAGTTGTAGATACTATTCCAAAAGGTATTGTCAGAATTGGATTCGAAACAGAGGTTGAACTTCTTTCAAAGGCACCTGAAACAATAAAAGAAGCTGCAAGAGTAACATATGAGGATATAGGTGGATTAAAGGAAGCTATACAGCGAATTAGAGAAATGGTTGAATTACCATTAAAACACCCAGAACTTTTCGATAGACTTGGAATAGAGCCCCCAAAAGGTGTTCTCCTATATGGTCCGCCGGGCTGCGGAAAAACTCTCTTGGCCAAAGCTGTCGCAAACGAGTCTGATGCAAACTTTTATGCAATAAACGGCCCTGAGATAATGAGTAAATTTTACGGGGAATCGGAAAAGAAGCTTAGAGACATTTTTGAAGAAGCCAGAAAGAATGCACCGAGTATAATTTTTATTGATGAAGTGGATTCCATAGCCCCTAAGAGGGAGGAAGTTACCGGGGAGGTTGAACGTAGAGTTGTTTCCCAATTGTTGACCTTAATGGACGGTCTTGAAGCACGTGGTAAAGTGGTTGTAATCGCAGCGACCAACAGGCCTAACGCATTGGACCCAGCTTTGAGGCGTCCTGGAAGATTTGATAGAGAAATTGAAATTGGTCCACCTGATAAAGATGCTAGAAAAGAAATTCTTCAAATACATACTCGTGGCATGCCTTTGGCGGAAGATGTAGATTTAGATGAAATAGCAGCTAAGACTCATGGTTTTGTTGGAGCTGATCTAGCTGCTCTTTGTAAGGAAGCAGCTATGCATGCTTTGCGAAGAATTCTGCCGAAAATAGATTTGAACAAACCTGTGCCTAAAGAAGTTTTATCTGAACTAAAAGTTAGAAGAGAAGATTTTGAATATGCTTTGAAAATTGTTAATCCTTCGGCTATGAGAGAAGTAATGATTGAAATGCCGAAAGTTAAGTGGAGTGACATAGGAGGACTTGAAGAAGTTAAAAGAGAACTTAGAGAAGCCATAGAATTACCATTAAAACATCCAGAAGTCTTTAGAAAATTTGGAATGGATCCTCCAAGAGGAGTCTTATTGTTTGGTCCACCAGGTTGCGGAAAAACCTTGTTAGCTAAAGCCGTTGCAACAGAGGCAGAGGCAAACTTCATAAGCGTCAGGGGACCTGAACTTCTTTCTAAGTGGGTTGGCGAGAGCGAGAGAGCTGTTAGAGAAATTTTCAGAAAAGCAAAGGTAGTTTCACCCTGCATAATTTTCTTCGACGAGATAGATTCCCTGTTTCCTAGGAGAGATATCTACACGGGTACACATGTTACACAGTCTTTAGTTAATCAGCTTTTAACGGAAATGGATGGAATCCAAGAGTTGAAGGATGTTTTTGTTCTTGCGGCGACAAATAGACCTGACTTGCTTGATCCAGCTATTTTGAGGCCTGGAAGGTTTGATAAGTTGATTTATGTTCCTCCACCAGATTATAAAGCTAGGCTGGCGATCTTTAAGATATATACTAGGAATATGCCTCTTGCGGGCGATGTAAACTTAGAAGAACTTGCCAGAAGAACCGAAGGTTATAGTGGGGCAGATATTAAGGCTGTTTGTAGAGAAGCTGTAATGAATGTTATAAGGGAGAATATTCATGCAGAAAAAGTTGAGATGAAACATTTTGAGGCAGCGTTAAAGAAGGTTAAGCCGAGCTTAACAAAAGAAACAATTAAGAAATATGAGGAAATAGCGGAGAAAATGAAGGAACTCATATAACTATTTTATGTTTAATTTTTTGGAGAGTTCTTCTAATGTCATCGAGAAGGTATATTCGAATGTACATGCCTCTGCTGAATCAATTTGGCATTTTATTTCCTCTGATTTAACTACGGATAACCCTAAATATTCAAGTGATCCTAATATGAAACCTTTTACAAATTCACATACCTTTTTGTTTTCCGGTTTCCCATCACATGGACAGTTTGCAACTGAAATAGCTATTTTCCTGTCCGATGGCTTGAAATCCTCTACTTTATAGCTTAACTTTGGTAGCATGGTGGGAACAAATATACCTGGTAAATATTCGAATTCAGCGGGTTTACTTACGCCTCCATGTTGGGCATTCTCATATTCGGAGCACATTTTCCCTAACTTATATCCGATTTCAAAGGGTGTTGGTAAACGTTTTTTCTCAAGAAATTCATCTAATACTTTGATGAGGCTTTGTATGAGAAATCTCGCTATGTCGGTTTTCCTATATTTGAAGGTTGTTTGAAGAAGCCAGAAAGTGTATTTACCTATACTTCTACTGACTACAAGTCCGGCTTTTTTTAGTTCTGGCATGTATTTTGCAATCGTGTTGCGATGTCTCCCGGTGACTTCGGATATTTCTTCAATTGTCATGCCCCAAACTGTTCCTTCTAGAGCCTTTAAGATTTCCTCAACGATTTTTTTGTTTAGTTTCTTGATCAATTTCAACGTTCACCCTTTACATAGTTAAACTATTGGGGTGTAGGTTATTGCTCTAACAATATTTTATATTAAAGCGTACCATATATAAAAATGTGCATTGATGCACATAAAGTTTATATAGGAAAAGGTATCTGTGCATTAATGCACATAATATAGTGTGTAGTTATTCTTATATTAACGGATTAATTTGACATCACTCGGTGAAGACCATGAAGCCAGAGAAGCCAATAACCAGCAGCAAGCAAAAAAGCTCAAGTCATGTTGCGTTTAGTGATAAGTCTTTTGAAACAGAGGCTTTAACAGTAATGCTATCGGCATTTGCAGTACTAGGACTTCTAGATATTATATGGGGTCTTAATGCTGTTACATCTAGCTTTCAGACTCTTCTTGACAACATTACCAGTGGTTTTATATTCCTATTTAGTGTTCTAGGCTTATTTGGACTAATTAGAAAAAACAGTTTTCTAGTTTATCTTTCGCTGGTTTCACCAATAACAATTCTAGTTTCTACGATCCAACTCTTATTTACTCATGTTAAAACCTTCTCTTATACATTTTCCAGTGCTTCGGAAACACTGATTTTAGCATTAAGTGTAATTTGCATTTATACATCTTATAAAACAATATCACATTCGCAAATACCTCAAAATATTGTTACAGATTATGAACAAAAAGCGGAAAGCGAATATACTGTGGAACTCATCGATGTAGTAAAAATATACAAAGTAGGGCCTATAGAAGTCCCAGCGTTAAATGGTGTAAACCTTAAAGTTAAAAAGGGAGAATTTGTGGCGATAATGGGTCCTTCAGGCTCGGGGAAATCAACATTACTAAATTTAATAGGTGCTTTAGACCGGCCGACCTCAGGCAAAGTTATCATTGACGGAGTAGATATATCAACACTTAGTGACGATGAGCTTGCAAAACTGCGTAACAAAAAAATTGGTTTTGTCTTTCAAGCATATAACTTGATTAACAGGTCTACAGTGCTTAGAAACGTTGAGCTGCCTGCACTCATAGGTGGAACGGCAAAGAAGGAACGTGTAAAGAAAGCTATTCATCTTCTCAAGACATTAGGGCTAGGTGATACCATTTATAGAAAGCCTAAGACATTAAGTGGCGGTCAGCAACAACGTGTAGCTATTGCTAGGGCGGTGATCAATGACCCAGATATTATTTTAGCTGATGAACCTACAGGGAATCTTGACTCTAAATCAGGTAGAGAGGTTATGATGTATTTAAGAAAAATGAATGAAGAATTGGGGACAACTGTGATCGTTGTTACTCATGACAGGGAAATTGCTGAAATGACCGATAGAATAGTTCACATTAAAGATGGAAAAATAATCGGAGAAGAGATTTTAAGGAGGAACAAAACATGAAAAAGCTATGTTCTCTTCTAATTATTAGTCTTTTAATGATATTTATAATAAACATAAGCTCTATAAATGTAGTTCACGCTCTAGAATCCGTGGATTTCGAAATACTTAGAGTTGTTTGGGGAACCCCTCAAGATAATCCTATAACCGTTAACCCAGGAGATACAAACGTACCTTTAACCATATATGTGAAAAACAATTCCAGTGAAAGCCTTGTAGGTGTACGAGGAGAGTTAAATGTTACGGATCCATTTAGACACACTGAAAATAATAATTATACCGCTATTTCCATCGGAACACCCGTTGAAAGCAGCAATGTTCTAGCACCTACGGGTGAAGTTTTACCATGGGGCACGTTCACCCTAACATATCATTTAGACATAAATAATACCGCCAAAAAAGGTTCATACACATGTACGTTAACGATTTACTATACAGTAAACCGTAGTGATGGATATTATCCAGGTGTGCCCAAAACATATTCTGTGACAATTATTATTTATAATAGGCCGCCGGAAATCGAATCATATAGACCTGCTGATCTGAACATTGCTGTTTACGTAAATGATAGTGTAGAGTTTTTTGTTAAATGTAGTGATCCAGATAACGATACCTTGAGCTATGAGTGGAACTTTGATGGTGAAGTTGTTGCAACCACAAATAACTATACTTATACTCCTACGGAAGACGATATTGGAACTCATAATTTAGAGTTTGCAGTTGATGACGGCGAACTTAGAACAACCATGACATGGACTATTACCGTTACAAAAACAATCATAACGCAAGTTAATGTGAGCACCAACTATCTTTTCGGTGGTTTTGAAACAGGAGTAAACATAACAGTTAAAAATAATGCGTGGGACGGTACTGTTCAGATTTCCTTCGGCATTCAGTCTCCTTTAGTTATTCATGGAAACAGTTCTTGGACATTTAAGTCCGTGATTCCAAATCAAGAACTCACCGTACCCGTAGTTATCTACGCTCCAAAAGCAGCCATAGGTAACACGTTTACAGGAACTCTAACAATAAGCTACGATGATGAATATGGAAATAGCTACACAGAAAACCACAATATTGGATTCGTAGCTAGAGGTCAAGTTTCCCTTGCTGCGTATGATTGGACAATTATGCCTAACCCTGTTTCGCCAGGTGGGAAAGTTTCGATTAGTGCTACACTGCTGAATAAGGGTACAGCAACAGCTATGTTTGTCAACGTGTCAATACAGCCAAACGAGATTCTAATTTTATCTCAGGAAAGTAGTAACTATGTTGGAGAAGTTGAAGAAAACTCTCCTACACCCTTCACGGTCTCAGCTTACGTGAAACCAGATGTGCAAAATGGAACCTATCCGATAACAATCATCGTAACCTATACAGATGACCTATTTGAAGAACATACATTTAAAATCACAGTGGGAATAACGGTACAAAAAACATCTGAGAACAATGCAGGTTCTGAAGAAGGCCCCAGTTTTATTGACTTGCTTTACCGTGGAGGTCTAACTCTTCTAATAAGCACGGTAGCATTGATCGCAATCGTAATTATTTATCTTAAGAGGTCTTCAAAATCTATGTCTTCGGCATTCCTATTTATAGAGTGTCCTCGCGGTGATCACAGTGGACATTAAGAAATATCTTTCCCTTCTACCTCTTTCATTTGAAGCACTTAGGGAACGTAAGTTGCGTTCTATTTTAACTATTCTTATGGTGCTTGTTGGTAGTGGTCTTCTTGTTGCAGTTGATGGGAGTAGCACGGGAACCTTAGCTTATATTGACCAACAGTTTTCAAATTTAGGTGCAAATTTAATAATTATGACTCCTCGAGGAACAGATTTTGAAATTGATGATAACATCGTTAAGGAAGTTTCCCATATTGAGGGTGTAACTGACGTTATTCCATTTATACAATCAATGGTTCGTATAGAGTCTAGAGGGGAAAGTCAATCAGTAGTTGCATTGGGGGTGGATCATTCTAAGCTTCATTTAATATTTCCGACTCTTGAATTAGAGGAGGGGAGCCTTGTATCTTACACGGACAGTGTGGGGATTGTATTAGGAAACATAGTTGCCCACGGCTCAGGTGGAGAAACTTTTGCAACTGTTGGTCAAACGGTGAAATTAAAATATAGTGCTACTGTTGAAGGAGTGCAAGTTGTGTATGAGAAAAGTTTCATTGTCAGAGGAGTGTTAAAATACATAGGTAGTGGTTTAATACCTGTAGATCAAATGGTTTTCATTTCACTGCAAGCAGCTAACTCCTTTTTCAATCGTCACGACAAGTATGACGGATTATATATAATAACGTCTGATCCATCTTTGAACGAAGAAATCATGGATAAGCTAAAAGATATGTACGATGTAAATGTTCTTTCGCCACAAACCGTTGTTGAAGTAATTAACCGGGTTAGTGATGCTGTTTCTTTCTTCGTAGGTAACGTAGCTACTGTTTCGCTTCTTGTTGCTTCAATTGGGATTATTACAACCCTTTGGACCTCTGTTCTTGAAAGAATAAGGGAAATAGGTGTACTTAAATCTATAGGGTTTAAGGAGAAGGATATTCTTGTTCTTTTCTTAAATGAAGCCGCTATAATAGGTATAATTGGAGGAACATTAGGTTTAGTTTTCGGAGTAGTACTTGCTCACATTCTTATGTTAATTACATCACCTGAATATGCATCTATTATAAAACCCATTTTTACGGTTGAAAGTTTTGCCTCAACATGGGTTCTCAGCGTAGGTTTAAGCATAATTGCCGGGCTTTACCCCGCTTGGAGAGCATCAAAACTAGACCCAGTAGCAGCGTTGAGACACGAATAAAATATAGAAACAAAGGCTCTGTCACAAATGCACAAATTATCCTTAACACAGCTGACCAAGGATTCAAGGTTACAATTAGTATAAATTTTTATCAACACTTTACGATAACATCTAGCAAAGAACATGTAAGTGGGTTTGAATAGAATGAGGGAAGAAGAAAAAATAGTTAATCTTGAGAAGGTGTTTAACCCTAGGTCTGTTGCTATAATAGGTGTTTCCAGCAATCCTAGGAAACTGGGTTATCAATGTCTTAAAGCACTGCTAATGGACGGTTATCAAGGAAAAATTTACCCAATTCATCCAAAATTGAAGGAGTTAATGGGGGTAAAAGTTTACAATAGCTTGGATGAGATAAAAAATTCCGTGGATTTAGCCATTATAGCTGTTTCCGCCCCAAAAGTTCCAGACATATTAAAGAAATGTGCAAAGAAGAATATAAAGGCTGTAATCATAATTTCTTCTGGCTTTAAAGAAATCGGTGAATACGGAGAAACGCTTGAAAAACAGTTAAAGGAAATTGCCGAAAAGCACGGTATCTGTGTTGTTGGACCAAATTGCCTTGGAGCAGCAAACATAAAAACAGGTTTAAATGCAACATTTTTCCCCAGCTTTGTAAAAGCTAAGCCAGGAAATATTTCTTTGATTAGTCAAAGTGGAGGCATAACTGGAACTCTTCTGTACCATGCCGTTGATTTAGATGCTGGAATTGCAAAATTTGTAAGTATAGGAAATAGATGTAACATGGATTTTGCAGATTACATTCAATATTTTTACAAGGATCCTGAAACAAAGGTAATTGGGATATTTTTGGAAGGAACCGAAGATGCTAGAAGAATGTATGAAGTTGTAAGGCAGGTTACTAAGGTTAAACCTATACTCGTGTATAAAGCAGGTAGAACGGAAACTGGCGTTAAAGGTGTTAAAAGCCACACCGGGTCTTTAGCTGGAAAAATTGAATTATATAGTGCGGCTTTTAAACAAGCAGGCATCATAGAGGTTCAAAGCGTAAGAGAATTAATAGAAGCTGCAAAAGCTTTATCCGTAGCTAAATATCCTCCAAAAGGTAGTCGCGTAGCGATAATAACTCATACAGCTGGACCCAGCATAGTTGCAACAGACATATTGGAAACACGTGGATGTAAATTGGCAAAACTGTCGAAAGAAACGGTAAAAGGAATACAAAGTCTTTTGCCGTTTCCCATACCGATAACGAATCCTGTGGATATTTTAGGGTTTGGATATGCAACGCCTGAACTTTACGGTGAAACTGTGAGGAAAGTCTTGATGGATGATAATGTTGATCTTCTTTTGGCTATTTATTCACCTTCTTTTCAGCCTGAGATAAGAGTCCCTGCGCAAGAGATGATAGAAGCTGTTAAAGAATATAAAAAACAAATAGTGGCGGTCTTAAATTCTCCGTTAATAAAAAAGCCGAAGGAAGTTTTTGAATTGGAGAATGCTGGTATACCTGTTTTCTTTGACCCGGAGAGCGGTGCAAGAGCCTCTGCAACTCTTGTGCATTATTATACGAAAATAAGATCGACAAAAATGTTAAATAACTTCTAAATTGAATTTTATTCTATAGAAACCTTGAAGTAATGATTATACTTCACATTTTTAGTAGTTTCTAGGTTTTGGAGTAGATTTAAAGTAGAAAATTAAAAGATTGCCGAAACATGCTGAGCCAAATAAATTTGTTTCTAATTGTTTAGTCTAAAACGTTTAAACATTGTTTAAAGTGAGTTGAGTGCCTTGTTTTGTAATTCAACGTAAATATTATAATATTGTATGTAAATTATAGTCTATATTACAACAATATCTGCTATGTGAGGTTACCCCCTTGACGAAAAAAGCGTTCTTTGTCTTAGCGATTTTAACTATTGCATTTTTACCATTAATGAATGTTGCCGCTATACAGCAGGTAAATCATGGGCCAAAAGTTCCAATCAGCAATGAAAAAACTTCACCAGCTTTTGGAAATAATGTCGGAGTATCAGATATCAAGCAGCCACTTGAAAATCTTACAAGGGAACGAATTCAAATTGTTAATTCATTTTATCGCGTGTTTGGCAACTTTAATGAATATGAGGGTCCAGATATCGCTTCAATAGCACACGAAGATGGCAGAATATACTTTTACGATATTTTTAACCGAAAAACCTATGCGATCAATAATGACACAAAAGGCTCATACGCATATAACGGTTTAGCAATCGACCGTGGAAACTTCGACTCAGATGTTTTAGATGAAGTTATAACCATTAATCGTACAGGCTTCATAGTAATCATAGATGGAAACGGTGAAACTATTAACCTCATCAACTTGGATATCACAGAAGAAATCGTGAATGTTGAGGTTTTTGAAGTAGCTGATTTAGATTCAAACGGATACTCTGATGCAGTTATGCTTCTTACAATGGAAAGTGCTTCTCGGCTTTTTGTTGTTATTAATGGTACTCCTGGAATTAGTGAGGCTATTTCAGTTAATTTAACTTTGTCTGACTTGTCCCTTGCTTTAGACGCAGCCGTAGGTAACTTTTCAAGCGACACTGGGCTAGAAATTGCAATCGCCTTTGCCAATAACTCATTGATTGTGTATAATTGTACATTTCAACGTGTTGTAAATCAGACCATTTCCAGCCTCTATAGAATAACTACTATAAGCAATGTCTCATGGTACTATGATGCTTTACTCGTTTTCACCTCTTATGGACCTTCTATCATGACAATTTACAATGCAACTACGCTTACACCACTCAGCTACTCGGCAACAGTATATTTTTATCCGTATTTAGAACCGGAAACAGCTGATCTAGATGGAGACGGTTCAACAGAGATAATAATTCCTACATCAAACGGGTTCGTAATTTACGATCCAGATGTGAATGACCTTACAAGGAAAGCTGTTTTATTTTCAAATGCTCCTGAATACATTGTCACGGGGAAAATTACGAGAGATGACGTAGAAGATTTCGTTATTAGTGATGGCGACGTCATATTTATGGTTAAAGGAATGAAAGGCGATGAAGCAATTCCCGCTATTTTCAGGAAGATAAGTGAACCAACGTTTATCTGCGGATTCGAAATATTGCAATATGATACTGGTTTGCCGGACCTTTTCGTTTTAACAACTAGCTATCTTTATGTTTATAAGTCAGATTCATTTGCTCCACGCCTTAGCGATCTAAGAATCTATCCTCTTAGACCGACCGTTAAAGACGGTTATGTAGCAGTTTCGGTAAAGGTTGTAGATGAAACAGATTTTAGCAATCCAATTTTAACATATAATGTTACCAGTCTTAGCGGCGATTCTCTAGGACAGGGAACTGTGATTATGGTGCAAGAGTCTCACATGAGTGATACGTATGTGGCTTACATTTCAAATTTAAAGGGTGGAATATATAGTTTCAAAATTAACGTAACCGATAGCTATGATAATGTGGCAATCTACGATAATAATGGTTCTATGTTTAAGTTTCAGGTTTATAGTCAACTACTGTTTCGAAGAAAAATCCAGAAAGCCGCTTTGGCCATTCCCTCCATAGATAGTGACCATCCAATTGATGTGGGTAAAATAGATGGAGATCAATACGATGATGTGGTTGTTGGTGTTTCGACTCACGCTGAAATCATATGGGGCAACAATAGTGCCAACATACTTGATACATGGGTCGATGTAAACGCGAAAACATGTAACGTAAGCTCCGTGGAAACGTATGTTGCAAATATGCTAGTTGGAGCAAGCGACGACATTTTAATTTATTATTACAATAATACAAGTTCACAATCGCAAATTAGAATTTATGATGGGCAATCACTAAAATTAGCGAGAAAATATGTCTTCGGCGATGAAATTTCTAATTTTGCGTTTGGTGACATCAACGATGACGGATACGACGACCTAATATTTAGTTTACATCTAAATGATACACACGATAAAATCATTGCATATGATGCAGTAACGGATTTGACGTTAATGGAAAAAGAAGTTTCAAAGATTGTTTATCTGGGGGTGTTTAATCTTACAGGAGACGCGTTTATGGACGTTGTTGCAGTGTCCTATGATTCTTCAATCTTTACCATTAATTTAACTGTTTACACCGGTGGACAAGAACCTACCGCCATGTATTCCTTTAGCCGAACGTTAGAAGGAAAATTGCACAAGGTTTTTGTTTTTGTTGACCATTTTACCGCAGTTGACTCCCTTCAGATAGCATTTATCGTAAGTGAAAATTCGGATAGAATTTTTCTTTTAGATGCAAGTAGCGGCAACCTTTTAAAAGAAGACACTATACCTTATGTAACGGGGCTAATTCCGGTTGATTACCAGTTCGATGGCATCAAAGAACTTGCCTTTCTTCTATACGATAATTCGCTCATCATAATCAGTCTAGCTACCGATGAACAACTTTTTGATAAAAAGCCCTTCCTTCCAAGTGAACCCATTGCAGTGTTTCTGGATAAATTTGATGAAGATGAGTATGAAGATTTACTATATGTTCTTTCCGATGAAATTGTTATATACTCTCTTGCTAGAGATAGCATGGAGGTCCTAGAATATCCATTTAAGATGATTTCCTCAGTTAGTATTGGAGACTTCTTTGAACTTCCAAGTAAAGATGTTTGTTTCCTTACATATGATCTATTCGTTGAAAAATATATAAATATAAACATGTTCTATCGACCAAACATCACGATATCACTTAGTAACACCACTGTGGTTCAAGACGGATCCATCAGGGCTACCGTGAAAATTAGAAATATTTTTGGAGACCCAGTTTCTAAAAGTAGTGTAATAAGTGTCCTTGAGCAAAATGGAACAGTTTTAAGGGTTAGTAGTTTTACTTCATTTGAAAACGGAACATACAGCCTTATCTTTACCGCCACACATCTGCGCGCTGGATACTATAATTTCACGATAATTATAGAGGACTCGTATTATGGTACGCATGAATTCAGCGAGTTAATAACAGTTTTAGGTAAGATAATCATAGATGTTTCCTTACCTGACTCTATTGAGCAAGGTTATACGATTGGAGTAAGAATAAGAGTTTACGACGAATATTATTATCCAGTGACAAATGCAAATGTAACAGTTACTTTTGCAGGCGAAACGTTTATCGGGAAAAAAGCAGGGGAGAATTCCTATGTTGTGGAAGTAGAAATAGGATACGTCCCGCATGGGGAATATCCGTTAATAATAAAGGTTGAAGGACCTTATTATGTTACTAAAGTTGTGGAAGAAACAATATATGTTCTCCCTAGAATGCCAAGGCTTCAGCTGTCAGCGAAAACGGTAATAACTATGTTCGGCTTCTCAATAGGTATTTCGCTTATCGGTTTAACGGTGTACTACGGTGTTTCATCAAAAATAACTAAGAGCATTTCAACGGATGAACAACAGAGATTAATTATGAGCTTTAAACCTTTAAACGTCGTCTATCTCCTTGTTGTTGTGCTTTTCTTCGGCACGTTTACATGGGCATTTTACCTTTATAGAAGGGAATTATATGGATCCGCTGCGGGAATGCTAGGTTTAGCGTTAATGGAACTATTGTTAATGTCTGCTATTTGGCTTTATAGAGATGCTGCCTACATATTGGTTACAGAGAAAATGTCTATTAAACGAATTATTGTAAGCATGCTTCATATCGCTTTGGCGCCAGTGGTAATCTTTTGGATTTTTGAATTAGGTAGTGAAGTTGAGTGGTTCGCTTATTATATACTCAGTGAAACTATGACTATCGGTGGAGTAAAGATTCCATCGTTATATGTTAGCTTGTTGGGCACATATGTTACATCAGTGATCGTTTTAGCTGTAAACATTTATCTTAACTCAAGGAGTTGGAAGAAGAGATTCGGTGAAATGAGGGCTAGCGGTACGCCGGAGAAAGTGATAAGTGAAGAGAAGCTTATACAACTTGGTAAAATGTCCAGTTCGATTAGAATTAAGTTCCTTGGATTCCTCGTAATTCTAGGTGCAAGCTTAGTTACAACCACACCAGTTCCAATATTTCTCCAACTAGGTGTTTTCATAGTTATACCGCTGGTATTTGTGGTGATAATACCTTACATTGTTTCTAAAGTCCTAAGTATCTTAGGGTTCAGGAAAAGAATTACAGAGAGAATAAAGTGACGTAACAAAATCAACCACTTTTATTTTTAAGAGTTTTTACTGCCAGTTCAGGGTTATTTGTTACGATGGCGTCGACCCCTATTTTTGCAAATTTAACCATGTCTTTTGGTTCGTCTATGGTCCAAACTGCCACTTTCAGGTTGCTTTGATGCATTCTTTTTACAATTTCAGAGGTTACAAGTGTGTATCGTGGAACTGCGAAATTTGCCCCTAGTTTAAGTGATGTTTCCAACATATCTCCTTTGAATTTTTTGCCAAAAATAGCTCCTACCGTGATATCTGGATTTAATTTCTTAACTCTCTTTATAATTTCAAAATTAAACGATGTTACTATTGACGTGTTAACCATTTTCTTTTCTTCTAGCATTCTTATAACTTTGTCTTCAAAACCTTCCTCTTTAATTTCTACGATGATTTTTCCTTTCATTTTCTTAACTACTTCTAAAACTTCCTCTAAGGTTGGTATTTTTTCTCCCTTTCCGAAATCTAACATTTTAAGTTGTTTAAGTGTCATTTCACGTACATAGCCATGTCCATTTGAAGTTCTATCAACAGTTTCATAGTGAATGATCACTGGTATGTTGTCTTTCGATAATCTTACATCAACTTCAACAAAGTCCGCTCCAACCCTAAGGGCTCGGATAATACTCCTAATTGTATTTTCAGGTTCATGTGCAGGGTCTCCTCTATGACCTACGATAATTACCATGATAAACACCCGGCCTAGATTTGCGGTTTCGGTTATTCTAAAAGTTTTTTAATGGGATCTTTTGGATCAAACTTTGTTGTTTCATAGACCATTAAGGTCTCTGTTTTCTTCACCGCTGGTAAATTTTGAATTCTTCTTAACACATCTCTTAGCTCGTCAACGTCTCTTACCAAGACTTCTACTATTATGTCGAATCTTCCTAGGAGATAGTGAATTTGGGAAATTTCTCTGAACGTTTTAATTATTTTGTCTGTTTCTCTTCTAAATTTTGCCTGTGGCTCCGCAGTAATGAGGATATAAGCTCTTAATTTGAGTCCTAGCAAGCTGGGATCCAGATCTACTGTGAATTTTATGCCTTTTCTCCTAAGTTCTTTGAGTCTAGAATGTACGCTTTGCCTTGTCATTCCGCATTTTTTAGCTAATTCGGTGACCGGCTGCCTACTATCGTTCAGCAACTCTTTTAGTAACTTTTTATCCTTAGCGTCAAACATGTTAAAAAATGACATTCTACCCATATATTAGATTTACCATATTGTTACTAATTTTCATAGTTTTAAGTCAAAGTGTCTATTATTTGAGACAAAATCTTATATTTTTGTTTTGCCATGAATGAAGAGGGTTCCATGACAAGGGTCACGTTGAACAACCATGTTATAAAACGAAAGCCAGGAATAATTATTTTACTTGCTTCAAGCCAAAAAATTGTCTTCTTTAAAACTTTTCCTTTTAAAGAGTTTAAATTGAGAAACAAGGAGAAGAGGAGAAATTGCGTATAATGATCAACGCAAATCGGATAATACGAAAAGATGGCTATCTAGATTCGAATTTTCATGAAGAGCTCTTTAATTCAAAGATTTCTGACGATTTTCAAATATTTTAGGATGGGCGTCTTAAATGAAGAATTTAAGAAACAAATTTGTAAAAAATAGCTTTGAAAAACTTATGAGGATAAAGAATCATTACCTTCACTCTTTTGTGGAAAAATATGTAAAGCTTTGTAACCCCGCTAAGATTTTTGTGAATTCAGGTAGCCCCGAAGATCTAAAATACATTAGAGAAGCCGCGATTAAATATGGGGAAGAAATGAAGCTCAAAATAAGAGGACACACGGTTCATTTTGATGGCTACTACGACCAAGCAAGAGATAAGGAGAACACCAAAATCCTCTTACCAGAAGAAAACAACTGTAGTAGACATATCAACTGGATAGAGAGGGAAAAGGGACTTAAAGAAATCCACAAAATTTTAAAAGATATTATGAAAGGAAAAGAACTTTTCATATGTTTTTACACATTAGGACCCGAAAACTCGGAGTTTACAATTCCATGCGTGCAGTTAACTGATTCAGCCTATGTTGCTCACTCAGAAAACATTCTTTTTAGGCAAGGTTACAAAGAATTTTTGAGAAGAGGACCTGACCCTTCCTTTTTTAAGTTTGTTCACAGCGCTGGAGAGCTTGATGAAAGGAAAAATTCCAAAAACATAGATAAAAGGAGAGTTTACATCGATCTTGAAAACGAAACAGTTTACAGTGTAAATACACAGTACGGAGGAAACACTATAGGTCCAAAAAAGCTTGCACTAAGGCTTGCAGTAAATAGAGCTTTAAAGGAGGGTTGGCTTGCAGAACACATGTTTATAGTTGGAATACGTGGCCCCAATGGAAGAGTTACCTACTTTGCCGGTGCTTTTCCTTCTCTCTGTGGGAAAACGTCCACAGTTATGATTCCTAGTGAAAGGTTGATAGGTGATGATATAGCATATTTAAGGAAAAGAAATGGGAAAGTCTATGCTGTAAACGCTGAAAAAGGTATTTTCGGAATCATAGCGGGTATAAATCCCAAAGACGACCCTTTACTTTTCAAAGCGCTACACTCTTCCGGCGAAATCATATTTTCCAATGTTCTCGTTACTGAAGATGGAGAAGTTTACTGGGATGGAAAGAACAGTCCAATGCCGGAAAAAGGCATAAACCATTCAGGAAAATGGTACAAAGGTAAGAGAGATACTGAAGGTAATCTGATTCCTCCTTCTCATCCTAATGCAAGATTTACGTTGAGCCTCGATTTGCTTGAAAATTTTGACCCCAGGTTAAACGATCCTATGGGGGTTGAAATAAAGGGGATTATTTATGGAGGTAGAGATTCGGATACTTGGGTTCCTGTGGAGCAGTCTTTTGACTGGGTTCATGGAGTGGTTACGAAGGGTGCTTCTCTTGAATCGGAAACAACTGCTGCAACCCTCGGAAAAGTGGGAGAGAGGAAATTTAGTCCAATGGCGAACCTCGATTTTCTTCCTATAAGTATAGGTAAATATGTAAGGATGCACTTGGAATTTGGTAAAGGTCTTGGAAATCCGCCCAAGATTTTCTCAGTAAACTATTTTCTTAAGGATAAAAATGGTAAATTTCTCACCGAGAAAAGTGATAAAAGAGTTTGGCTTAAGTGGATGGAATTAAGAGTTCATAACGAAGTAGATGCAATTAAAACTCCCACCGGATACATTCCAAAATATGAGGACTTGAAAAAGCTTTTTAAAGGAGTTTTATCCAAAGATTATGGAGAGGAAGATTACATAAAGCAATTCACATTGAGAATACCCGAAAACCTTGCAAAAATAGATAGAATACTTAAAATATATAGAGAAATACCAGATACCCCTGGTGTGGTGTTTCGTGTCCTTAAAGAACAGAAGAAAAGACTTTTAAAAACAAAGGAAAAATTAGGAGAATATGTCTCACCCTACGACTTCTACATCTAACTTACATAGCATCCATTGCAAAACCGTTACAAATACAAACAGTCTAAACTGTGTAAAATTTCTGTAGAAGCTAAGCATCTAAATATGTAACGGTGATTCAACTGGAAAATACTTGTATATACGTAAAATGAAACTTTAAAAACCTTAAGTCTTTACAGTAACAAATAAAATTAGATAAAGGGGCTTAACCTTGGAGAAAAGAAACCCCCTTAAAGAATTGTATAAACTTACAATGAAACTTCAAGTTCCAAGAGAAATCTTATACCAAAAGACAAAGGAATTTTTTATAGGCAAAGGATATTTAATTGAAAAAGAGAGAACCCCAACATTTCTACTTTTTCTGGGAGAAGAAGGAAAATGGAGAATACAGTTAAGAGAAGGAAGAAGAGCCACAAAAATAGAATTAACATTTGAAACCTTCTTCTCCCGTTTAAAAAAGAAACAAGAAGAAAAAATACAAAAAGATCTAGCAAATTTTATCGCCACTATCCAAAATCTATAGTAACAAACTATCAACAATTAATTTATCCAAGCAGTTACCTTGAAATTGCTTACTTCATACACTATAAACCTAAGTTGAGAGAATAGATAAACAAGGAGAACATTATGAGAAATACAAAAACATGTAATGCAACAGGCAGGCCAATAAATACCAGTATGGGGTATTTGAAAACCAAATATATGTAACGAGCATTATATTTTCATTACGTGTTGGAATCATAGCATCATATGATGCTGTTAAACCAGTACCCGGAGGAAGAAAAAGTGAAATAACCAGCTTGATCCTATAGGTTACTGGTAATGGCAGTAGAACTGTTGGAAACATTAAAGGAGACACTCATAATTTATCAGGAATAGCTACAGGCTGAATATATAACCATAGGTATTAGTGCCGCAGAGAAATGACCCGGCAACAATTATTAAAAAAGTAGTAAAGCAGATTTTCGACGTTGGGTTTTAAGAGTTCTACAATATTTACCTGCCTAAGATTGGCTACTAATCTCTTCATATAATTTTTATCACCGTATCGACTTAAACATTGATAGTTAAAATTGATATAGGGGAAACCACCTTAAATAATATTGAGTTCTTTAAAGCGGGATGTATCTTATGGAAGTTGAAACTTTCATAAACATTATTAAAAAAGCTCTTGAAAGAGAAAGAAAATATCCCGCAGGTAGAAGGAATGCAGCAGTCCTAGTTCCTTTGAGTATAGGTAGAGAACTTTACATTACATTTATTGAGAGATCTAAAAACCTGCAATTCCACAGAGGAGAAATAGCGTTTCCAGGAGGTATAAGAGAAAATGATGAAACGCCTCTAGAAACAGTGTTTAGGGAAGTATGGGAAGAACTACATATACGGAAAGAGGATATAA
>Ga0190309_1000152_pt1 | contig 21962 bp, 22 predicted proteins | sample 48700767_MG_FD_161656 | JGI IMG/M metagenome (GOLD analysis project Ga0190309, IMG submission 161656) | Hydrothermal vent sediment bacterial communities from Southern Trench, Guaymas Basin, Mexico - 4870-07-6-7_MG | ecosystem: Environmental > Aquatic > Marine > Hydrothermal vents > Sediment ... | reverse complement strand
ATGTGAAGCTTCTGACTTTTGTTACTGGTATTTGGAAGTCTAGTTTTTCGTATCCTTCTTTTGCTTCTTCTATTAGTTTGTTTAGTTCTCCTAGTATCCATTGGTCGGTTGCTGTTAGTTTAACTTGATTTTGTGGTTCTGGGAAGGCTGATATGAATCTGGCTATGTTCCAAAGCTTTACCAAGAATTTGTATGCTCCACCTACTCTTTGTTCGGAAAATCTTATGTCTGATCCTAGTCCTGCTTCCATGCTTCCCCAAAGTCTTATTGCATCGGCTCCATATTTTTTGAGTAATGGTTCTGGCATTACTATGTTTCCTTTCGATTTCGACATTGCTTCGCCTTTTTCGTCTACCACCATGCCGCTTATCCATATTTCGCGGAAGGCTGGTGCTTTTAGTAGTTGGTATGTTCTTAGTATGGAGTAGTATAGCCATGTTCTTACTATGTCTTTTCCTTGCGGCCTAATCGAGCATGGAAACGCTTTTTTGAAGAACTCTGGATTCTTTTTATATTTTAGTATTACGAGCTGTGAGATGCTTGAGTCGAACCATGTGTCGAAGGTTCTGGTTTCTCCTTTGAATCCTTTTGTGGATCCGCAGTGGGGGCATTTATCAATGGGCGGGTCTTCTCTCCATGGTTGATAGTATTTTCCTGGTGGTGGTGTGATGGGTTTTCCGCATTCTTTGCAGTACCAGAATGGAATTTCGGTGCCATAGTATCTTCTTCTGCTTATCGGCCAATCTGTTGTTACCGAGTTAATCCAATTTATAAGTAGTTGCTTGTTGTACGGCGGGTAAAACTTTATTTCATCTATTATTTTTAGTAAATCTTCAAGAAACTCTATTTGTTTGAGGTAGTATTCTGGCATTGCCACGAATTCTATTGGGTTTTTGGATCTCCAGCAAATTGGGGTTCGATGCACTATTTTTTCTTGTTTAATTAATAGTCCTTGTTCTTTTAGATCTTTGATTACCTGTTCTCTAGCTTCATATACCGTCAGCCCGGCATATTTCCCAGCGGCTTCTGTCATTCTGCCTTTAGGATTAATCGCTATTGTTGGTTTTAATTTTAGTTCTCTGAACAATCTTACGTCTCCGTAGTCTCCATAGGAACATATCATCACTACTCCTGTTCCAAATTCTGGGTTTGCCTCTTTGTGTGGAATTATAGACACCTCTTTACCGTAAAGTGGAACAATTGCAGTTTTGCCGTGTAAATGTTTATATCTGTCGTCGTCTGGATGGACTATTACGCATCCGCAAGCACAGAGAAGTTCTGGGCGAGTTGTTGCGATTATAAGGTCTTCTCCCGTTTCTTTTACTTTAAACTTTACATAGTTTAGATAGGTTTCCTCTTCTCTATACTCTACTTCTGCGTCAGCGATTGTTGTGTGGCATACGGGGCACCAGTTATTTGGCCTATTGTCTTCGTAAACTAATCCTTTTTTCCATAGTTCTATGAAGGTTTCTTGTGTTATTTTACGGTATTCTGGGCTGTCAGTTCTGTAGATGTCCTCTGGTTTGAAGGAATTACAACTTAGTCCAAGTCTTTTTGCTAGTGATACGATTTCTCCTTCATATTTGTCCAATAGTTCTTTGCAAAGTTTTATGAATTCTTCTCGTGGTGTTTCGACCATTTTTATGTTGTATTTCTTTTCTACTTGTACTTCTATTGGTAAGCCATTCCTGTCTACGCCGAAGGGGAAGAGAACTTCGTAGCCTTGCATTCTTCTGTAACGGGCAATCATATCTATCTGGCTATAATGTACTGCTCCACCTATATGCCATTTCCCTGAAGCATAAGGAGGGGGGGTATCAACAGAGTATATTGGCTTTTCTGTTTTTTCATTGAATTTGTATGTTTGTTCTTTTTCCCAGAGTTTGATGATTTCTTCTTCTACTTCTGGTTTCCAACGTTTTTCTTTTAATCTCGGCTCTAAGAGGCTCATACGTACTCACCAATGGCTTTTTGAAAATTTAATAAAACAAATTCTGATTTTTGAATGTAAAATCCAAAACGACTATATAGGAAACTTGGAAATTGAAGTATGAATGATAGTGAAAAGATCAATCTATGGGGAGACTTTAGAGCACCTCCAATCCACCATGTTAACCTCCACAACACACTAGGATAACCCCTTTTGCATCACATTAATTAAATTTTTCGCGGTAAATTTAAGTTAATTGGTAACTCTTCTTGACAATAAATATTTAGCATTAAAACGAGGGATGAGAATGAGGATCGTAATCAAGGTAGGAGGATCGCTGCTTCAAGATAATGGTGAGATTAATGTTGATAGAATTTCCAAGTACGCTGAGATCATTAAAAAGCTGAGAGAAGAGGGACATAGCTTAGCGATTGTTGTTGGAGGGGGAAATATTGCTAGAAAGTATATAGGCGCTATGAGAAAACTGAGTGCGCCAGATGCAATATGTGACTTAGTGGGCATAAAAGTAGCTAAGCTGAATGCCTACCTTTTAATTTCAGCAATAAAGGAAAACATTTATCCTAAAGTTCCAGACACACTTGAGGAGGCTGTCTCAATGTTTTCATTGGGGAAAATTGTTGTTATGGGAGGACTACAGCCAGGCCAATCCACTAATGCTGTAGCAGCGTTGCTTGCCGAGGCAATAGGAGCAAATATCCTCATAAATGCAACAACCGTAGATGGCGTTTATACAGCTCCACCAGGAACCCCTGGAGCCAAAAAACTTGAAAAAGTAACAACAGAACAACTAATGGAAATTGTGCGAAGAACTTCGATGTTTAAAGCCGGGGAGTACAGGCTTTTTGACCCTCTAGCTATCCTTATAGCACGTAGGGCAAAATTGGTAGTAAAAATAGTGGATGGCCAAGACCCGCAAAACATTCTAAAAGCAGTAAGAGGGAGAAAAATGGGGACAACCATAGTTCCATAGGTTACTATGATATCATGATTAACAGAAGTAGTCAAAACAACAGAGTAATTTACGATAAATTAGCTTCTAAATCGGTGCAAAAACTTAGATTTCTCGAAACTTTCAACAATTTAAGTTTCTACCTGTTTCATCAAGCTAACATTAGAGTCAATAAAAAAAGAGGTTATATTATTTTGGGTTTTATGCAGGAGGTATTTCCTGGTAGATAGTTCTTGGGTCAATACCTCTTTTCTGGTTGTAAACCCAGTATGCTACGAAGATGAAGAGACCGAAGCCCAACCAAACCGCGTATGTCGCAATAGTTGTTGGATCTAAAGCTAGACAAGCAAACCAGAAAATGTAGTTCCACCACACGAAGGCTATGAACCCAAGTATCGTAATCAAAGGTATACCTGCAACAGTGAGTCTGAGACCCTTCTCCCATATCTCAGGTCTCTTATATGGCAATATCGTTGCAGCCATTGCATCGAACAGGTATCTCCAAATTGCAAGCACAGTGGTTCCTACCATTGCTAGGAACCAGTTGGTTGCGTTTGCAATAACGCCTATAATTCCTATTATTCCTGTGATGGTTATGGCCCAGTGTGGTGAATGCCATCTTTCATTGACTGCAGCTATGAACTCTGGGAAGAATCTGTCAAAGCTCCAAGCGAATATTGATCTACTTGTAACCATTAGGAATGCTGGGATGTCGTTCATAAGCCAGATAGCGCCAGTTACGATCAATAGAACCATGATAAACGTGTTTGGATATGCCAAGATTGCTGCGAAGAACGGAAGTATACCTTCAGGTGCTTCCTCTACGCCTAAAATACCAGGTAATACCGGTTCCGGAATATCTGGCGTTTTTCCTGCTCGAACTAATTTATAATAGTGAGTCTGGTCAGATTCCCAAATGTAGTTATAGGCTGTTATGAAATCGCCATATGCTGCCCAGCAAGTTCCGCTTAATATGACATAGTAGACCAATATGCATATTGAGCCGAGAACCATGGAGATCATTAAGCTTCTGCTTGGATCTTTAACCTCGCTACCAAAGAAGGATGAACATGTGAATCCTATGTAGGCCCATGTTGCTGGGGTTGCCATTCCCATTGTGGCGGCCCAACTTGCCCCTCTATGGAATTTTTCTAGGGTGAATTTTTCAGCGCCCTCTGGCGGTAGTACCGTTGGGGCAGTATCCATGATTTTTTGCCATGTCCCGGCTCCGAAGATGGCTTCAAACTTTGCTTTTGCTAATCCTGGTGTCACTGCTCCCCATGCGAAGTATCCTATTGTTAGGAAACCTGTTATTAATGGAATAATTACGATAACGTTCATAACGTAAGCCAATGCTTTTGTACCGAATAGTGCTATGATACAGAATATGATTACCAAAAGCGAACCTACAATTATTTGTCCCCAGAAACCTGTCATCCATGCTCCAGCATCCATTATTTTCTCTGCACCTGGCATTCCTGCTTTATATTGCATTAATCCGTACATCCATATGCTCATTCCCCAGAATACGCTGTCGAAAGCTCCAATTATACCGAATGATATGGCTTCTGTGAACCAGAATGCCCATGAGGCCATGAAACCTACTAGTGGATCCATGGCTCTTGTGATGTATATGTAGTCTCCTCCTGCTCTTGGCATCATTACTGCCATTAGCGCGAAGCATGTTGCGAGTAGTACACTGGGGACCCCTGCTATGAAGAAGGCCATTGGTACGTCTGCTCCAGCATAGTATACTGCGTCTTTTGTTGAGTGCCAGTTGATTCCACCACCAATAACGTGCCCGAGAACCATTGTGAGTGCAGAGAACCATCCTATTTCTCTGACTAAGCCGGAAGCTCTTCTTACGAAGACAACTCCCTCTTCACCCATACTCTCCACCCTTTGTCTTATTTTAAGTAGTTAGTTTTGTTTTATTTCTTCTGTTAAACTTTTATGTGTTTGCGTTATATATAAGTTTTTTCGTTTAATGTAATGGTACAAGAAAGTTGTAGTAGTACAATTTACTTTGAACTTGTTTAACTTGGTAAACATTCTTCTTGATTTGTATATTGTTCATAACCTTTATTTGGTTGAAATAGCTAGCTTTAATATAAGGGGAGATGGAAGTGTCCAGGAAGAAAACAGAGAAAAAGATCAGGGGTAAATTATTTTACCTTACTCAGGCGATTTCTTGGCTGGATGATGTTAGAAGAGGCTTATATACTAGTCCTGAGAAAATAGATAAGGCTCTTTTGAGATCTGATCTACCTCAGGTTAGAAGTATTTGGAAGAAGGCGAAAAAGGAGCTTAGAATATTAACTAGAAATTTTGCTATGGAAAAGAAAATTAGGAAATACGTAGTTGCTGGGACATTTTTAAGGGCTACGGCAGTTTTGTCACTCAGTATTTTTGGTTTACTGTATGTGAACGCCGTTATGAATCCTCAGAAAAAAATGTGGCTAGTGAGTTTCATTAAAAATCCGATTTCAATTGTCTTGTTTATAATTATAATACCTAACGCCTTTATGATAATAGATTATTTTGCAAGACAAAATCTAAAAGAAAAGATGATTGAAATAGGTATACAGGAAAAGAGAAGGTTGAAGGACGTTATCAATCAATTATTGGAAATTTTGGTGAAGGAGGCGAAAAAAGGGAAAGTTGAGGCGAAAAAGTTAAAGTTCAGACTCTTCTTCAATGACTATGAGCATATTGAAATCTTGAAAAAACCTGGTCGGCTTAGAAAAACCTACGAGGTTATACCCAAACTTTAATTTTGCTTTTTCACATAAAAACTGCTATAAGATCTCTAAACATGATAGAAATAAAAATTAAAGCAGTTATGATGTCATATTCTGATTTCTAAATGAGATCTTAGAGTGAGTATTGTTTACCTTATTACTTCTTCAACCGGTCTATACCAGATTTTCTTTGTTCCCTTTTTAGCTCTTTTTTGCCATGCTTTAGTTTTTGGCTCTTCCTCTATCATTTTAAGCAGTTGATCCACTCTTTCAACTACAGTTCCATATTCTTCCTCTGTTATTTTATTCTCGTTACGGAATTTCTCCGCAAAGCTTTTAACCTTGTTTAGGTTGTTTGTTGCATCATACCAGAATCCCCAGTCATTTGCAAGTACTTCTGCAATATATTTTCCATTTATAGCTTCTTTTTTCTCTTCTTTTTCCACTGGGTGTCCTAGAAATAGAACTATTAGGTCTATTATGTCTTTAAGGTTTATGTCATGGATTTGCGTTTTTTCTAATACAATATCTGCAAGAGTTATTGTTGGGTAGTCTAGTTCTAATCTTCCTTTTTGAGGGGCTTCTCCAAAGTCGACGTCATGGCTGAATTCAAGTTTACTGAAGAAGATGTCAACATAATAGGCTCCTTTGGGGTGATAAAATATGTATCGTTTTCCTCCGAAAAGAGTGTTGATATGTCTATCTGGAACAAATTTTAGGTCCTTTTCAAAGAATTCTTTTACCTTTTTTCTCTGTTTTTTGTATGCTATGAGGTCAAGATCTGTAAATGTTGGGCCTTTTTCACCTAATCTTCCTAAACTTTTATGAAGCTCAATGCATCTTGGTGTATGTTCGCTGTGAATGTGTATTGCCAATGCGCCAAGTATTCTAAGTATGATGCCTTTTTCTTGAGCTTTATCTATTATTGTTTTTGCTTCATTAATAAACTCTTCATCTGACATTTTGACGCCTTTAACTTCTGTTGACACCGCTAGATCACCCCTCTACTTTCCAGTATCTTTCTAGTCCACCATCAGGTGTTATGTCTATTATGAACCCCCTTAGAACACCTGACATGTACTCGCTTCCAGGGTTAACCACAACTGTTTTTCCTATTTTGTCGGATGCGTAACTTTCGTGTATGTGACCATGCAACCCCATGAGTGGCTGGTATTTTTCGTGGAATTTTCTAATAGATTTGCTTCCTACGTGCTCGTATACCGGTGTGCCAGCATAGGTTACGGGTTTTAGATGCTTGTCCAGTTTTGGAGCTACGTCAAGCTTTGTGTTATAGGGTGGGCAATGGAAGTTACATAGTACATGATCCCAGTCTACGCTTACCTGATTAGCAAGTTTTTCTAATCTTTTCCATAATCCTTTTTCACTATCCTCTCTGGGCGTGTTCCACGGCGTTGGGTTGACATAGTCAAAACTTATCATCTCATATCCTGGTAGACCTGGAATTTCAACTGCCTTTCCAAGTGGATATATTATGTTTTCATACTCTTTATCGAACTCTTTAATTACTTCATCTATGTACAGTTCATCGTCGTTTCCTGGCATTACATAGAGTGTTATGTCTTTTCCAAGTGTTTCAACTGCCATATTAAGCCAGTTTCTCAGTCTTTCACACATGAGTTCCTCAAAAAGTTTGTCGACTTTTTTAGGATTCGCTTGAAGTTCTCTTACTTCTTCTGGTGTCATTATTTTGGAATAGTATCCAAGATCTGCAATTCTTTGCTGCATTTTCTTTACTTCTTCCATGCTATGTAGTTCCCAATTCCTACCGACAACTTTGCATGTCCATAGGTTGTCTTTTTTCTGAATTATTGGGATAACGCTTTTACCTGTTAAATCACCACAGAAAAGAACTACCTGCGCGCCTCTCTGCTTTGGAGTATTCAACCACTTTCTCCATACGAGTTCACTACCGTGAACATCGGTAGAAAAGAAAAACCTAACCATTTTAACACCCCATATACTTCGAGTAGCACGTTTTACACATACACCATATTCTTATGAGATTACATTTAATTGGATTTATATCGTTCTCTTTTTATACTTTTTTAATATGAATTTCTAACTGGCATTAAATTGTCTGAATCCTTTCAGACGATCCGACGTTTATACTTTACAACTGCAATGTAATTGTTATGGTGCGGGGGGTGGGATTTGAACCCACGTAGGCTTGCGCGGTCATATTCCTCTACGCCAGCGGATCTTGAGTTTCGGCCAGATATTTTAAATCTTGTCCGCCGCCTTTGATCGAGCCCCTTGTTTTGTCTTTGACCTGGCTCGGCCACCCCCGCACAGTCCATTTTATCTACATTGTATGTGATTATGATTCATATTTATATTTATTTTTTAAAAAATAAATATATAAAGGTGTTGTGTTTCGAGGTTGTTCGAAAGCTAGCTGATTATTAAGTTTAGAAACAGGACATGCAGTTTATCAGAGGGTTATGCGGTTTGAACAACTTGTACGGAAATGCGGAAAGATTGGCGGTAAAGTATCGGTTTCCTGTCGAAATTGTTGCAAGGTGGTTAGAAAGATACGGGAAGAGAACAGAAAATATTTTGGCTGCTTTAAGGACTCCTCCTCGTAAGTTTTCGATCCGTGTAAATTTACTGAAATCCGTGCCTGAAGATGTTGCCAATTTTTTAGAAAGAAATGGATATAGGATCGAGTTACATGGCGACTTGAATGAGGTTATCTTTTTGAGAATAGAGGGGCCTTTTGATCTTCCTGAGGTTGAAAAGACTGTAGTTGCTGACAAGAAGGCTGCTGAGAGTGTTTTGATGGGTGCTCATTTATTTGCTCCAGGGGTTTTGCAGGCTAAGGGTGTTAGGAAGGGAGATGAAGTTGCGGTTGTAGATGAATATGGGCAGATTGTTGGTGTTGGAATTGCCATGATGGATGGTGTAGAAATGGTTAAGGTTGGTAGGGGAGTGGCTGTGAAGATTACTCGATCTCTTTTTCGCGTTCCAAGTTTGAGAGGTTCGGAGATTTTTGAGAAGGGTTTAGTTTACCCTCAGAGTTTTCCTGCTATTGTAGCTGGGAGGGTTTTGGAACCTGAACCTAGAGATTTTGTTGTGGATATGTGTGCTGCTCCTGGTGGCAAAGCCTCGCATATTGCTCAATTGATGAATAATTGTGGGAAGATACTTGCTGTTGACAGGTCTGAAGCTAAAATTAGAGGGTTAGAAGAAAATTTAGCGAGACTTGGTGTGAAAATTGTTAGTACATACGTAGGCGATGCCAGAGAACTCCCCATTAAGTTTCCCTCTCTTAAGGCTGATAAAGTGCTTTTGGATCCTCCTTGCTCCGCTTTAGGTGTTCGACCGAAACTTTATGAAACACGGAGTGTGAGAGATATTTTGGCGTTATCTGCTTATCAGCGGTCCTTCCTCCGGGCAGCAGCTAAAATACTTAAAAAGGGAGGTGTTCTCGTTTATAGTACCTGTACTCTTACTCCTGAAGAAAACGAACTAAATGTAAAGTATGCTATAGAAGGGTTGGGTTTAGAACTTGAAGAACAGAAGTATTTTTATGGTTGTAAAGGAGAGAAATTTATTTCACAGTATGATTTGGTTCAGAGGTTTTACCCTGATTTGAATGATACTCCTGGTTTTTTTATCGCCAGATTTAGAAAAAATTTTGATTAACGAGTTACTTGTATTAGTCTGAGAAGGTATTTTACTGGTACTCCATTAAGTTCATCTGAGCATTTTTTATCTATTAGGACTAGTATTCCTACTGGTTTGGCTTCTAGCTCTCTTAAGCTTTCTATGGCATGTTTTATCACTGCCCCTGTTGTAATTACATCGCTGACAACTAAGGTTTTTTTGTTTTTAACTGTTGCAAATGAGGGGCTTATAATTCCTGTAATTTGCCTCTCCTCTTTGGTTGGTTCTAAACTAGGTCTTGGTCTTATGATTGCAAATTCCTTTTTTAGTTCTTCTGCTATTTGTAGAGCAAGCGGTACTCCTCCAGTTTCTAATCCAGCTATTACTTCAGGTTCTTCTATTTCTCCTCTAATTATTAGTTCTTGTAGGAAGTCTGCCATTGCTTTTCCTACGTATTTTAGTCTTGTTACGTTTCTGCCAAGATTGCTCCAATCCACGTATATGTCTCCCATTGCTGTTATTCTTTCTTTTTCTCTTTCTGCATGTAATACAAGCCATATTGCAGTATCTCTTTGCACATTTAACGCATTTGCTATTTCTTCGGTTGTTAATCCTTTATTTTTAAGTTCTTTGGCTTTTTCTATTAACTCCTTTAAACTCTTCATTTTCCTTCCCCCTTAATAACTTCTTTTTAACCGCTTTCCTTTTTATTTTTTCACCACACACATCACATATCTCAGCAGCATAACTTGTCGGAAACCGTTTTCCACATGCCGGACAGTAAATTTCCCAAGAAATGATATACTTAATACCTTTTTGAACTAGGGAAACGAAGTTTATGGTCAATTTCTTTGCTACGTTTTGAATAGCATAATCATCTGATACAATGGTTGTTTTAAACCCTTTATTTTTATATTCAAGAGCTAACGCCAATATTTGTTTATCGGTTTCTGAGATATAAGGTAGGTCTCCAGTTTCGCTTGCTACCTGCTCAACTATTTTAATCGATCTTGTGCTTGGAGATTTTATTTCAATTTTTTGAGACTGAACATAAGTTTCGATGATATTTTTTATTTTTTCGTCCAGAATTTCATTTAATACTCCTGGAACAGTAATATATTTGCCGTTTGGCAGGTAGAAGTAGAATTTTCCTATAAAAGCAGATGCATCGAGGATTAAAACTTTTTTATTCAATATCTTCGCCTCTATAAAGCAGCCTTTTTCTGATTCTCCTGTATATGTCAACAGGTTTTATTCTTATGAATAAGACCGGAACATTTGACTTTGTTATTTTTATTACTGCTCTCGCAGGGAGTGAATATCGAAATTGGCCGTCAATTACCAATAGTGCTTCAGTACTGGGTTTTAGCAGCTTTATTGTTACAGTGCTCTCTAATGGGACGACAAGGGATTTTAGTGTGAATCCTAAGGGGCAGATAGGAGTTATAATGAATGCTTTGACTCTCGGATCAATAATTGCTCCTCCAGCTGACAGCGCATATGCAGTGGATCCCGTTGGCGTTGCAACTAGTAAACCGTCTGCTTTTTCTGTTACCAACGTCTCTCCGTCAATTTCGATTAAAAAATGAAGTAGTTTTGCAGGTTGTTTTGATGTTACTAAAATTTCATTTAATGCATCAGGAAGTTTTTCTCCATTGATTATGGGAGAAAGCCTTTCACATCGTTCTATTTCAAAATCACCATTTAAGACTTTTTCAAGAGCGTTTATGGATTCATGTGGTTCAACTTCTGTTAGAAAACCTAGAGTACCCATATTAATTGAAAATATTGGGCATTTTCTTTTAAGACGCCCTGCTGTCATTAAAACTGTTCCATCTCCTCCAATCGTTATTATTAAGTCGGCGTGTACTTCTTCTAATGGTTGAAAATTAACATTACATTTAACTTTATTAAAAAGTTCTTTATCTAGAATTACCTTTATGTCTTTAGACTGAAGATAATTTACTATATTTTCAATTAGTTTAATGGCCTCGTTTTTGTCCAGTCGCGATGTAATTGCTACCTTTTTAATCATTAAACTTCACCTTTTAACACTTTAAAGAGTACATAGAATCTAATGCCCTTACTTAAACTTGCAAGGTAGTATTACTTTTCGCTTCTTAGATCATATATCTTTGTTTTCTTAGTGTTAAAATACTAAGCGCAAACTGTTGATACTTCTTTAGGATATAGACTAAGCGATGTGCCAATTTTTGGGTGTATGTCTTAGTTTTCGTTATCTTTGGGCTTTGGTTTGAATTCTAACTAAATTTACAGGTTAATTATGGAAAAATATTGCTGTATGATTTAAAAATTGACTGTAAATTTATTTGGGAGTGGTTATTTTAGGTTAACGAAACTTTTAGGTAATCATGTTGACGAAGAACTATATTAACTAGTAACCTTAAAAACGGTTTGATCTTTAATTAGATGGACAAAAGGTGATGTTGATGTCGTCCAAAGTAGTGGGTGTTGGAACTTTAAAGGAAGGAAGCTACATAATAATCGATGGAGAACCGTGTAAAATAGTGAGCCTAGAAAAAAGTAAACCAGGGAAGCATGGGGCGGCAAAAGCTAGAATTGTTGCGATAGGATTATTCGACGGCGTAAAGAGGAGTATAATAAAGCCTGTCGATGCTAAGATAGAGGTTCCTGTCGTAAATAAGCGTGTAGGCCAGGTTATCTCACTTAGACCCTTAATGATTATGGATTTAGAAAATCCAGAGATATTTTTCGAAACAGAGATGCCTGAGGATCGGGAACTTGCAGCAAAGTTAAAAGAAGGCGCCCAAGTAGAGTATTGGGATATTTTAGGTAGGAAAAAGATTGTCCGCGTAAAGTCAACAGGATAGATTGCCATGTCCGATGAAGAAAAGGGACTAGCCTGATAAAATGATGAACTCTATGAGTGCTGAGGACTTTGTATTCTAAACTTATTTTGCTATTTTATTTCAATGCGGAACTTTTTGATTTTCTTTGGAAGTTTGATTTCTAATATTCCATGTTTAAATCTTGCTTGGGCTCTTTTCGGATCAACTTTGCTTGGCAGTTTTATAAGTTTTTTAAACTTGTGAAATTCGACTTCATGTTGGACTGTACCCCATCGATTAAATTTTATACTTCTTTTCATGTCAGCTTGAATTTCCAGGGTATCTGTAGTTGCATTCAATTTTATGGCATCCTTATCTACGCATGGTAGGTCCACTGTTACGATAATATAGTCTTCAGTTTCCTGGATATCTACAAGTGGTTCTAGGCATTTTTCTCTTAGATCAAACATGGGTCTTTCTGTTTCGAAGGTTTCAAAAATCTCTTCAAATGTGTCTCTAATTCTCTGTCTTACGTCTTCGAAAATATCATATATTCTTTCAAAGATGTCCTTTCTTCTTTCTTTCTCCCCCACTTTACTCACCCCCTGGTTAAACATACATCATTGGCGGAATACCGTGTTCCTGCGATTTACCCATTCGAGCCATTGTTTGCGAAGTTGTTCTCATCAGGTCTCTTAACCTTATTCTAAGTTCCTCCGCCTTTTCTAAGAGCGGCTTAATATCTAGGTCTACATCTAATATTTTTGATAATATTGTTACTACAGATGCAGCGGCTCCTGGATCAGGGTAGCGGGCGAAAGCTTGGGCGGATAGAAGCAAAGCGTTTAAGTCACTATTGTAACATTCCATAAATATCGCTGCGTAGGGACCTACCATCATTCCCTCTTCTAATTTCTTAATTTGAAGTTGTTCAACTATTTTTTCTGCTTTTTCGCCGCAAACAGCTGCGAAGACTTCTGGGGTTTCGAGATCCATTCTGTTCGGTACAGGTAGGCCGCCTATCATTAGGATTATGTCAGCTTTGTTTTCCTTAGCCCAATTAACTATTTTGGCTGAAAGTGGGAACATAGCTGCAGGTGGAATGGGTATTTCGGATAGAATTAGAAATATTTTATCGTGACTATAGATTCTAACGGGGAAAGATGGTTTTCCTTTGTGGAGGATTATTAACGGTGGAAAAAGCTGGGAGCGAAAATATCCTACTTCTTCCATTTTCAATGTTTCTACTAAAAACATACTTGCGATTGTTCCAACTAGACCAACTTCCGGAAATCCAAGTATAATCTTAGAGTTTTCAGCGTTTATTGTTTTTTTCTGTATAATATCTATTACGTTTTTTCCCTCCATATTTTACACCATTTAGATTGATATTTCACTATTTTATTCTTAGTTTTTAAGGCTTAAAACTTTACCTCAATTTTTAATAGTGTATAGACGTATGACTGTAGTTGATGAATATTCTTACTATTCGATTTATCTTTACCATAAAGAAATGTTTTTATTTAGCATTGAACTTCAAATGTATGGTTTTACTTCCTTAAAAGGGGTTGACATCTTGGTTCTTGAAAATTTGGGAAGATCCTTGCATGAAGCTTTAAGAAAATTGTTAAGAGCACCGTTTGTAGATGAAAAAGTTGTTAAAGAGTTAATAAGGGATATTCAAAGATCCCTTTTACAAGCCGATGTTAATGTTGAATTAGTTTTAAAACTATCTAAAAATATTGAAAAGCGAGCATTATCTGAAGAGGTCCCCCCTGGAATCTCAAGAAGAGAATATGTTGTACAAATCGTTTATGATGAGTTAACTAAATTCTTAGGGAAAACACCCATTCCACCGAAGATTAAACATGGAAAGACTAATGTAATCATGCTTGTAGGTATTCAAGGTAGTGGAAAAACGACTTCTGCTGCTAAACTTGCTAGGTACTTCCAAAAGAAGGGACTAAAGGTTGCACTAGTATGTGCAGACACTTTTAGACCTGGAGCCTTTGAACAGCTTTCACAGCTGGCTCAACAAATAGGTGTTCCAATATATGGAGAACCAAAAGGCAAAAACCCTGTAAAAATCGCTAAAAACGGTATTAAAAAATTTTCAGCCGAAAAGTATGAAGTTGTGATTGTGGATACCGCTGGTAGACATAAGGAAGAAGAAGGATTGATGAAGGAAATGAAAAGTTTAGCTGAAGCAATAAAGCCTGATGAGATCGTTCTTGTAATTGATGGAACCATCGGTCAGCAAGCTGCTTCTCAAGCTAGAGCATTTCACGAGGCAACGCCCATTGGTTCTATTTTTGTAACTAAGTTGGATAGTTCAGCACGAGGTGGAGGTGCTCTTTCGGCTGTTGCTGAAACAGGAGCACCTATAAAATTTATTGGTACCGGGGAAAAATTGGATGATATGGAGTTGTTTGATCCTCCTCGCTTTGTTGGTAGACTACTTGGTATGGGCGATATTAGAGGACTTTTGGAAAAGATTCGTGAAGCTAAAATAGTTCCGGAGAAGGATGTGGTTAAAAGTTTTATGACTGGAAAATTTACGTTAAGAGATATGTATTATCAGCTTGAGTCCGTTAGGAAGATGGGGCCTCTTAAGAAGATTTGGGAGTTTTTGGGTTTAGGTTATAAGTTGCCGGATGAAGTGAAAGAAGTTGCTGAAGAAAAGTTGGATAAGTGGAAGGTTATTTTACAATCTATGACCCGGGAAGAGTTAGAAAACCCGAAGATAATTAATCGGTCGCGTATGGTTAGAATTGCTAGAGGTTCGGGGACCGCCACTAGGGACGTTAAAGAACTTGTTGATCAATACTTTATGTTTAAGAAGGTTTTTAAACAAATGATTAGACGTAGAGTGCCTAGAATACATAAATTTCCTGGTGTCGAGACTTTAAGAAGGAAATAATTGTACGGAGGGCAGAGCGATAGAAAGCGATGTTTTAGATAAGGCTCTGGATATCTTGAAAAAACATCCTGTTTGTAACCATTGTCTAGGCCGTAGCTTTGCTCTGTTAGGTACTTCAACTGATAATTTTACAAGGGGGTTTTCCATTAAAGTTCTTTTAACTTTAGAGGCTCACAGACTTTTAGAAGAAGAATATATACAAGGATATGAAATTTTAAAAATATTAGCTGTAAATGGCAACTTTTCTATGGCAAGGGATTTACTTAGGAAAAAGGGAAAAGAAATTGTTAATGAAGTAGATTGGAAATGTTATTTTTGTGGTGGTATTTTTCAAAGAATAGATAACATTATAGATGACATAGTTAAAGAAGTGGAAAAATACGAATTCAACACCTTTCTGGTTGGATCACATGTAGACGTGGCCATTTTAGAAAAAGAAGATGAATTAAGAGCTCATGTAGGTTTATCTTACGGAGAATCCATAAAAAGAGAGTTGAACAGAGAGATTGGAAAAAAGTTACAGGAAAAGCTTGGAAAAAGTGTAGATTTTGAAAAACCTGACATAGTAATATTAATTCGGATACTTAGGGACTTCTCACATAAAATAGATGTTAAGGTGAATCCTATTTTCATTTACGGGCGTTATAGAAAACTTGTCCGCGGAATACCGCAAACAACGTGGATATGTAAAAAATGTGGTGGAAGAGGGTGTGAAGAATGTGATTGGACCGGGAAGAGACATAAAGAATCGGTAGAAGAATTAATAATAACGCCAATGCTTGAAGTTATTAAAGGCAAAGGAGCCGTTTTCCACGGAGCTGGAAGAGAAGATTTGGATGCTAGAATGCTAGGCAATGGCAGACCTTTCATTGTTGAGATAAAAACACCTTTAAAACGTTTTATATCACTAAAAGATTTGGAGAAGTACGTGAATAACTATGCTCAAGGGAAAGTCGAAGTAAGAGATTTAAGGTGGGCAAGTAGAGAGGATGTTAGGAAACTGAAAGCTCTATCTCAGATAGCAGCTAAAGTATATAGGGTTTTAGTGGAAACCGAGAAGCAAATATCCGAAGAAGAACTTAAAAAATTAGAACAAATACTTACTGGTATAACTGTTAGGCAGAGAACCCCTCTACGTGTTGCTTATAGAAGAGCTGACAAAGTTCGTATAAAAGCTATTTATGACGTAAAGACTAAAAAACTCGATGACCATCATTTTGAGATGATTGTTAAATGTCAAGGCGGTTTATATGTAAAAGAGCTTGTTTCGGGTGATGAAGGACGAACCACTCCAAGTGTTTCCGAAATTCTAGATACTAAAGCCAAATGCATCGAGTTGGATGTACTTGACGTAGAAACTCCAGCGTGATACCATTCGAAAACCTTTTATTTTGCACAACTGCTTTCACTATGACATTGCCTAGTGGTAAATAGGATCAAATAATTTAATGGTTGAGAGGCGCCTACCATGAGGAAATCAAAGGGATTTAGAAGTAGAACTAGGAAACTATTAAGAAAGCATCCTAGAAGAAGAGGACTTCCTCCTATCGGCAAACTGCTTAGAGAATATAAGATAGGAGATAGAGTGCACATAATAATTGAACCCAGTATTCACAAGGGACAGCCGCATCCTAGATTTCACGGTAAAACGGGCGTTGTTATAGGAAAACGTGGCAGGGCATATATAATATCTGTTCGGGATGGAAAAGCTGAGAAAATAATATTTGCTCGTTCTGAACATCTTTCACCAGCACAGAGGTGAAGCATTTGCCAAAAAAAATTATTAAAGAAGTTCTTTTGACACTACCTGAAGTAAGACAATTGCTTGAAGAGAGGTCAAGGGAAGAGTTAAACTATATGCAGAGAATAACTTTAGACTACGTTTCCAAATTTTCGAAGCTGCCAGCTGAAGCAGCAAGACAATTAGTAAATGAGTTAACATCCGCATTTGGTTTGAAAACGGAAACGGCTATACAAATAGCCAATATACTACCGGACACCGTCCATGAACTCAGGGTCTTATTAACTACCGAGTCTAAAACTTTTACTTCAGATGAACTTAAAAGAATGATGGAAGTAATTAAAAAATACAAAAAGTAGTTTGAGAGAGTTGGAATGTACGCTCCTAAGAAAAAGTTTGAGGAATATGCATATGTGTTGGATTATCTACCACAAGGTAGACCAGACTATCGTAGGCCAACATATAGTAGGGAGCCGATAGTCTTGGCAATAGGAGAGGATTTTTTCACTCTATTAGAGTTAGTTCCAAAGAGAAATGTGGATATAGCTCTTCATGAAAGGGTGTATATAGGTAAGGGTTTTAGAGATAAAATTGATCATGTTAAGAGGAGAATAACCTATAATGATCTTACTGCAGCAGCTAAAGCAGAATTACCCTATGTTCTGGAGAAAATTATTAAAGAAAGAGAACCTTTCTTTGTCGACTTTTTCAATAAAGCTCAACCGATAACGATGAGAATGCATCAATTGGAACTTTTACCCGGTATAGGTAAAAAAATTATGTGGGAAATTCTTGAAGAAAGAAGAAAGAAGCCTTTTGAAAGTTTTAAAGATTTAACGTCTCGCGTAAAAATACCAGACCCGGTAAAAGCCATAGTTAAGCGAATATTAATCGAATTAGAAGGCGAAGACAGGTATTATCTTTTTGTTCGTCCATTTAAACCTCAGCAACGGACCGCACAAAAATGACCCATCTACTTAGAGAAACTCTCATTTTATTAAAAAAATATAATATAAAACCGAAAAAGGATCTAGGGCAAAATTTTATTATAAATAATAATGTTGTTGAGCGAATTGTTAAATATGCTGGTGTAGATCGTAATGACGTCATTTTAGAAATTGGTGCAGGCCTTGGAACACTAACTGGTAAATTGGCTGAACATGCAAAGAAAGTTTACGCAATAGAAGTTGACCCAAAGCTATGTAAAGTTTTAAATGATAGGTTTTCAACAGCTAAAAACGTTAAGATCATATGTGAAGATGTTTTAAAGATGGCTTTTCCGTCGGATTTTAATAAAATAGTTTCTAATCTTCCTTATTCAATAGCAACGCCTGTAACCTTCAAAATTTTAGGCGCTTCTTTCCGACTGGCCGTCCTTATGTACCAGTTAGATGTAGCGAAACGGTTGGCAGCACAACCGGGTACAAAGGATTACGGTAGGCTTACTGTGGCAGTTTACTATAAAGCAGAGGTACAGATTCTTGAAAAAGTCTCAAAGACTGCTTTTTATCCAAAACCGAAGGTGAACTCTGCAATAGTGCTTCTAAAACCAAAAACAAAGTTGCTTAGAGTATCCAATGAAGAATTTTTTCTACATGTAGTCAGAGACCTATTTTCCTATAGAAATAAAATGTTAAAGAAGGCTTTATCTCACCTTTTCTCTAGAAAAAAGCTAAAAAAGGAAAAAGTGAAGAGAATTATAGATATTCTCGAAAAAAGGAATATAAGTCCCCAAAAAAGGATATATACTTTGAGTCCAGCTGAATTCGTGGATATTGCAAATGTTATATATTCGGAGGTTGGTGAAGTATTTAAATGAAGAGTAGTAAGATGGCTTTTTACGGAGAGTATAGGTTTGAGATTTTTGACGGTGTATACGACCCCGCAGAGGACACCTATCTTCTCGCCGATAATTTATATGTAGAGGAAAGAAGCCTCGTACTTGACCTTGGAACGGGATGTGGAATTCTAGGAATCATTGCAGCAAAGAAGGCAAAAATGGTCGTGGCTACCGATATTTCCCCGACCGCCGTTAAATGTGCAAAATATAACGTGAAAATTAATGGCTTAACCAAAAATGTTAACATTATTTTAGGGGACTTATTTCAGCCGTTAAGAAACCAAAAAATTTTTGATTTAATTATTTTTAATCCGCCTTATTTACCCAAATCCCCTTTTGATATTAACAACTGGCTTTCTAAGGCATGGAACGGTGGGAAGAGAGGTAGAAAAGTTATAGATAGGTTTTTAGAGGAATTTGATAATTATTTAAAACGCAGAGGAAGACTTCAGCTTGTACAATCAAATCTTTCAAATCCAAAACTAACAATAAAAAAACTTGAAGAAAAAGGATTTTCGGTAGAGGTAACTGCAACTAGAAAATTACCGTTTTTCGAAGAACTTTATGTTCTCACAGCGTGGAGATAGGAGGTTTATATTTTGCCCGCGAACCTTCCCCCGGAAGCATTGGCAAAACAAAGAAAGTATCAGGAGGCAAAGACGCTAACAGAGAAAATAAGGGCCCTTGAGGAATATATTGCCGCTATTCCTAAGCATAAAGGTACAGAAAAATTGTTAATGCAGCTTAAAAGAAAACTAGCTAAATTAAAAGCAGAGTTAGAGTCAAGTTCTAAACGAAGTGGTGTAGGTGGAGTATCTTTTCATGTTAAAAAGGAAGGTGCCGGGCAGATAGTTCTTGTCGGTTTGACATGTGTGGGGAAAAGTGAGCTACTTAATGTTTTAACTGGAAAAAGCGTGGAGGTTGGTGATTATCCTTTTACAACAAAGCGGCCAGAACCCGGTGTTACATACTACGAGGATGTACCCATTCAAATCGTAGAAGTTCCTGCTCTTTTCGAAGGCGCAAGCCGTGGAAGTAGGCTTGGGTCACAAATACTTAGTGTTATTAGAAATGCGGATGTTGTGGCTCTTGTGATCGATTTAACAGCAGATATAAATCATCAAATGAGGACCTTAATAGAGGAGTTAAAGAGTGGAAAAATTTACCTTAATATGAGACCTCCCCCAGTTGAGGTAGAAAAGACTCCTGGGGGAGGAATAAACATTATAGGTAGCAGTTATTTAAGAGACTGCAGTGTGGAAGACGTAGTAAGTTTGCTTCGCGATCACGGTGTCTATAATGCTATAGTTAAAATATTTGGGCCTGTAAAGCTCGAAGATTTTACCATAGTTCTTGAGGGAGGTATCACATATAAGCCTGCTTTAATTGTAGCAACTAAGGGGGATTTGCCTGGAACCAGCAGTAATTTTGAAAAGTTAGTTAAGGAATTCGGAAGTGTGTTTAAAGTGGTCCCAGTGTCTTCGAAAAAGCGGAAAGGAATTGATGCATTAAAGAGGACATTTTTTGAGATGTTAGATGTTGTGAGAGTTTATACGAGAGATCCTTCACAGGGAGTAAGTGAAAAACCAATAATTCTAAAGAAACCAGCAACAGTAGCTGATGTTGCTAAGAGAATACATAGAAGGTTTATTAAGGACTTTAAATTTGCTCGTGTTTGGAGGAAGTCTGAGAAAGTTGAAGTCTTAAAGGTTGGATTAGATTTTGAACTTCGAGATCTAGATATTATTCAGATTTACACTTCTTAACATGTGAGAAAAATGGAAGTTATTGTGATTTTTCTTGGCGCTGAAAATGAAGGAAATATAGGTTCCTTGGCGAGAGTGATGAAGAATTTTGGTTTATACAGGCTTATCTTGGTATCTCCTAAGGTAAAGATTGGAGTCGAAGCTTTTAAATCAGCTATGCATGCACAAGATGTCTTAAAATCAGCCAAAGTTTTAGAATCCTTTGACAAAGCTATAGAAGATGTGGATTTCGTAATCGGTACCACAGCAAGATTAGGGTGGAATTATAATGTACTAAGGACCCCCATATTTCCCGATCAATTATCTATATTGAGGGAGAGAGAGGGGAGAATAGCTATAGTTTTTGGTAGAGAAAGTAGCGGTCTTACTAACGAAGAGTTAAATAAATGCGACGTAGTATTGACCATACCGGCAAATCCAGAATATCCCACCCTTAACATTACACATGCTGCCGCTATTGTATTTTATGAATTGTTTAAAATACTTAGAAAATCTATGACTGAAAGGTATCGTTGCGCTACTAAAGTCGAAAAAGACAAAATATTAGAAACATTTGGTAAATTGTTAGAGGAAATTGAATATCCATCAGAAAAGCTTCAAATAGCTTTTAGAGTTTTTCGAAACATTGTTGGCAGGGCTTTCATATCCGGTAGGGAGGCTCATACATTAATAGGTGTTCTTCGAAGAACAGTAACCCTAATAAAAAGGCTAAAACAGAGAAAACAGAACAGGTAGGACAAAATTTTAGAATCCTAGTCTTTTCTTTATTTCTGGTGGGGCTTCTTCAACAATTATTCTACATTTCATCGGAAACTTCATTGCTGCTCTTCTTAAGGCTTCCACAGCTACATCGACATTATCTTTGTTAACTCTGACAAATATCAGTCGTTGTCCCGCTCTAACTCTTGCAGCTGTCCCTATGGGCTTACCGAAGGCTTTTCTCATTCCATCTTGAAGTCTGTCAGCACCAGCAAATGCCATCATTTTGTTTTCTCTAAGGATGTGATGTGGGTACACCGTCACTTTTAAGTGGTAATTTGATCGGCTTAATTTAGCGGTTAGATATTTATTAGCAGCTATTCTTGCCGCTTCTAGAGCATTATGTCTAACCTGTCTTTCTTCTAAGGCTATGAGACTTATTTTTACTTTGAAATCTCCACTTGGGTCTCCCATGTCAAAAATCCTTATCTTTGGTGGTGGGAAACCTCTAATGTATTCTTTTCTTGTGTATGGTGGTCTGTCGATTTTACCGTAACATTTTGCTGGTCTTTCTGGCATATAGCGTCCCTCCGGGATTGCTGAAAAATCGTAGTAGAAACTGTTTATTAACTTTATCCTTTATGTTTTAGAATAATAACTTGATTAACATTAAGCTAAGTTTGTCACACTTAGTTGTAATTTAATCGTTAAATATTACAAAACTTATTAGCTTAAGGATTAAAAATCGCCGCTTGGTGACTTGTAGTCAAGGGAGTGTAAGCTCTAAATGAAAGCAGGAAATGAAAACTATCTGCTGATAAAAACTGTTCCGGGTCTTGAGGATATATCTGCAATGGAGATTAAAAATTTACTTGAGAATCTAGAGGAAATTACAATTCGTCCTCACGGTATTTTGGG
>Ga0190309_1000150_pt1 | contig 22112 bp, 35 predicted proteins | sample 48700767_MG_FD_161656 | JGI IMG/M metagenome (GOLD analysis project Ga0190309, IMG submission 161656) | Hydrothermal vent sediment bacterial communities from Southern Trench, Guaymas Basin, Mexico - 4870-07-6-7_MG | ecosystem: Environmental > Aquatic > Marine > Hydrothermal vents > Sediment ... | reverse complement strand
CCTCAATTACCTTCACCAACTTTCCCCTATTTAGAATGAGAAAGTCAGCACCAAAACTACCGATTGCCACCTTAACGATATTGTTCTCGCCATACTGCTCCACTAACATCTGCTTCGTTCTATACTCGTCACTGTATCCTTTCCTCATATTTCTCCCCCCTCAACGCCTTAATAAGTGCTTCCCTCTCTTCCTTTCGGAGAAAGAGCTTCACAACCGTTTTGTTCTTCTCTGGATTCTTAATGACTGCTATCATATCATCGCCGAGATTATGCAGCTCAATGATATAGCGTTGAAGACCCGTTCCGATAACCGTTATCCCCTTCATTTTTAATCACCCCGCACAATAACGACATTAACACCACTGCTTCATGATACTCAAGCACCCTTTGATGGATTGCTATCATTCTCACTTCGCCCTTCTTGCCGAAGATAACGCTGAAAAATGGTGTGTTTGTTGGTGGAATGACATACTCTACCTTTCGCTCTCCATCGTTGAACTTATACTCCTTCGTCCTCAACTCCATTCAAATCACCTTCACTTAAACGCTCATAAACCCCTGCAAGTCTCCGCAGAAATTCACTTCTTCGCTTCGCTTCTTCAGAAATGCAAGGGAGTTCTGCGAGTTCTCTCAGCAACTTCGCCCTTCGCTTTAAGTCCATAACAATCACCCCTTTAGCATCTCAGCAATCTCGTTGAGCAAATCCACGAGAATTGATGCGACATCCGCAGCATCTTCGCAGAATTGGAGCTCGTGAGATGCTTCTTCAAGCCTCTTTGCGATTTTGTTGCGAAGGGTTTTTTGCTCACCCTTTATCTCCAACCAAATATTTCCTACCTCATCAGACATTTTTCAGCACCTCCCTTCCACCTTCTCCATCCCCTACCATCTCGCTCACACACCTCCCGCAGAGATGCGAGGAGTTTTCCCCCGCACCCCCGCATCATAATATTACAAAAACCCACTATTTAAATATTTGTGTTTTTTTAAAAAGCGAAAAGAATATCTTTAAGAAAAGTTTAGGAGAGGGGGAGAAATGGCAGAAGAGGAGAAGAGAAAGGTTGTTGTGAGTGTCGCACTCTCCGTTGATGAATATTTAAGATTAGAAGAGGCAGTGGTGCGAAAACACGGAAGGAAGTGGGGCGTGTTCAGCGAATTCGTGAGAGAAGCAATAAGAAAGGCGGTTGAGGAGGTTTTGCAGCAGAAGTAACGCAGAAGAATGAAAGAATTTAAATAGGAAGAGAGGTAATTCTCTTACGGGCTCGCTTCATCCCCTCACTCATTTCCCCTCCCCACCCCGCACCCGCCCAACGCCCAACCACACAACCGCACACCACTCCCATCCCCTCCCCCACCCTGCTTCCTTATGCCTTATGAGTTATGAGTGCATAAGTTATAAGTGCGTAACTTCTCACTGCGTAAGTTATAAGTTAGAGGGTGGAAGTTATAAGTTAGAAGTTATAAGTTATAACTGCATCACTGCATCACTTATAACTGCATAAGTTATAAGTGAGGTTTGCCGACGACGCCAGCCGAACCCCCGCTTCCACCGCCGACCACCGCTGAAGCCGACGCTGACGCCGTTTTTGCGTGATTGCGTGAGTGAGAGCGTGCCCGCCCGCACGGCGGTAGAGTGCTAAAATATGAATGTCAATATAGAACTATAGGGGAAAGCTTTAAATAACCTTCTTTTCATATGGAATCTTTCTCTATATCTCATCTCATCTCATCTCATCTTTATTATTAAGATTAAATTAAATTAATTAATATATTTCAGAGAGAAAATTTTTGTGGGCGAATGATGGCATAGGGTATCTCATCTTTCTTTTTCAAAGAAAAATTTCATAAAAGAAAATTCTTAAATACTCATGAAAAGGAGGGGAAAAACGAGGTGAGGGGTGAAAATGGGGCGTCCTGGGCGACCTGCGAAATTGCGGGATGCGAGGTTCGTGGGCATTCTCATGGAGGAGGAAGTCCTTCGGCGCATTGATGAGAAAGGCATTGAGCGCTCGGATTTCATAAGAGGGGCGGTTGAGATGGCGTTGAGCGCCGATTCCTTAACGGAAGTCTTAAGGGAAAAGGAGCGGTTGCGGGAGGAGGTCAAAGCACTTCGTAGGGAATGCGAGCTGAAGGACAGGCGAATTCGTGAGCTTGAGCGGGAGCTTGAACGCTCAAGAGGCATAATAGCGGAGATGGGTGGGAAGTTAGTCAGGCACTCGGAGAAGGTAAAGAAATTGCGAGAAAAGGTGGATGCGAAGAAGTATAGGACATCTGTTGGCTATCTCACCCTGGAAGAAATAAAGCGGTTATATGAGGAACGAAAGGATAAAATCACAAATCCACAGGGCTGGCTCTCGGCAGTGCTATATGATAATCCTATTGCAATTCGTGAGGTCGCAGAGGCTTTAGGCTTGCAAAACTCTTCTTCCTCCCTAACACCATCGCCAACACCATCTCCCGCCTCCGCTCCTGCTGTCGTGATTGTGGATGCTGCTGAAGATGCGGAAAAGGCGGAGAATGCGGAAAAGGAGCGAACAGAGAGGATGTTGAAGGCTCGTGAGTCTCGTCGGCATCGCAGGATGATTGAGGAAATGGATTTCAAGGCACTTGCGAAGGAATGGGGATGTTCGGAAGAGGAGGCACGGAGGATTGTGGCAGAGAGGTTTGCATCATCCTCTCCACCTTCTTCACCGCCTTCCTCACCGCCTTCTTCGCCGTCTTCGGAGACGGAGGGGATGAACTCATCGGAATTAATAAGGAGGGCGAGAAGCATCTTGGAGGGTTACTGACGGAGGTAATTAAAATGCCCTGCCCGTATAAAGAAGGCTCTGAGATGTGCTGGCTCTGCTGGAATTGGATTGAAGCGGAGGAAAAATGCATCTTTGACGAAGACGACCCAGAACGGGAATTTCTTTTAATAGATGAATTCAAGGACATAGACCCTAAAATCTATAAGGAGCGAATGGAATGGCTCAAAGGCTTGGGCTTAATGTCTTTATATAGAGCGGTCAAAGCAGGGATGGTGAAAGAGCAAAGGACTTTAGGCGATTTCGGCTTAGCGGTGATATCGCATGAATGAGAGGGCATATTTCAAATTCCTTTTCAAGATATATGTCAGAGAGGTCTCAGAGAAGCTGAGCGAGCTTAAGGGCGACGATGCAATTAAGTTCTTAGAGGAAGAGCTGAAGGAGAATGAGCGTTATCGTGAGTTCGCCATTCAGGAGCTGATACAAGCTGAGAGGATAAGGAAGTTTCTAAGGAAGCAGCTGGAGCGGGTGAAAGGGCGGGTGAAAGGGGGATGCGGAGAATAGTGAAGAATAGCAAGAAAACACTCTTTATTCTATTATTTTTTGCTCTCTATTTCTCTTCCTCTCCTGATATAAGCCGAGCTCAATTAGTTTCCCACGAAGCGTTGAATACTTTATTCCGAGCAGTTTTGCAATTGCAGAGACATTCAGTCCTAATTTCTGATAATGTTTGATTTTCCTTATCTGCTTCGGCGTCAGCTCAATTCTTGGACGACCAATATGCTTCCCCTCTGCTACCGCTCTTCTCAATCCCTCTATTGTTCTCTGTCTAATTAGTTCCAGTTCCCTCTCGGCAACCCATGCGAAGATTGTGAGGATAAGATTTCTGAAATGCTCTTCTTGTGCATTCATGAATTGCTCCTTCTCGCTTACACTGAACACTCTCACATTCAGCTCTCTCTCTAACTTTCTTATCATCGTTACAGTGTCAAGCATATCTCGCCCTATTCGTGAGATTTCATAGACATAGAGGTTGATTTCCTCCTTATCGTTTTGTTGTCTGACTTCGTGAATGAATTTCAGCATCTCCGCAAATCCTCTCCTTCGCTTTGCTGGAATCGCCCCGCTGACGCCGACATCAACGAAAAATCGTATTTCCTTATCTTCGCCGACAAACCTCTTGATTGCTCGCATCTGGTTCTCTGGATTCTCCTCCGTTCTTGACACCCTTACATAGCCCACATATAACACCATCTTTCTCCCCCTCTCGCAATCACCCCTCTTCTCAAGAATTTCTCCTTACTTTTAAAAAAGGTATTGTTGTGTGAAAATATTTATTCAAATCACATCATTTGAGTTTAGAAAAATAAATTTGAGAAAGACCCACTTTTAAGAGCGTGAGAATGCCTCATCTGCTGAATGCAAAAAATAGAGAAGAGATGCGATAAAAATCTCGCCGCAGAATCAACTTTTGATTATGAGTTCATCTGTCGGAATACCTGCAAAATGCCGAAAGCATCATCCTTTGAATGCTAATTTCCATCCCCTCAAATCACCGTTCTCCTTTAGTTTCTGCAATATTTCAAATGCTTTGGCATCGTATATCAGCAGTTTTCTTTTTCCCTTTTTAACCTGTCCTTTTGAGAACGACCACGCATAAGTTTGCCAGTCCCCGTTTGGCGGTTTGCACAGTATCAATTCAGAATGCTTCAGCCTGCCGACATCCTTTATCCTGAACTTCCATCGCCTCTTTGTCTTTGGCGATGCCCTATGATAACGCCTCCATAAATCGCCGACATGCACTACTGTCCTATTCGCAGTTTCCTTTACTTTTGGCATTTCAACCTACAACAACACCGATAACGCCTACAACACATTCATCAGTGTCGGCTCAACTTCGCTCTTCCTTGTATGAATGCGCACATTCCTCGCATCTTTAGGCAGTTCCACGACCTTCGTTACCTTTACAGTCGCCTTACTCACCTTATATCTTTTCCCTCTTCTGTGTGCTGTGAATGCCCTTCTCGGATTCTCATAAATGATTTTGAGTCCATGCACTTTCTTTCCAAATCTGTTCTCAAATGTTCCCCTCCTGATTTCAATAACCGTCCCCGAAACATAAACCCTTTTCACATGAGGTTTCCATCGCACCTTTCCGCCTCGCACTCTGTCTCTGCTCTCATAATAAATATAAAGGGTTTTTGTTCTCCCCCTATACTTTGCCGTTGTGGGTTTGTATTTCAGAGCCATTTTTGCATCATCCTCCTTACCATACCTTCCATTCTCCGCTTGCGATTTTCTCAAGGTATCTGCGGTAAGGCTCGCTTAGGTTTTTCATACTCTCCAATCGCCTTTTTGCCTTTTCTCTGTTCCACTCATTCATTTTCTCCCTTATCTCTTCATCTGCAAGGAGTTTGTCAATATCCATTTCTGCCATAGAACATCACCTCTACCATAGGTCATCCTGTTGCTACTATCAAAATCCCCTTCTTTGTCGGCTCTTTATTCACCCATTTTATAATTGCTTTTCTATATCTGTTTGCACTCCTCCAATCGCCCATTTGCACTGCTCCTGATATAGCATCAGCAATTGCTTTTCTTGCCTCCTCTTTTGTTGCGAAAACTTCTCCGCCAAACAATTTCCTGCCACCGAGTATTACAACATATCCTCCTTTTCTGCTGCCTTTCCCCCCTCCGCCCTTGCTTTTACTCTTTGTTTTACTCCCTGTTTTCCTACCCTTTTTACTTCTCACCTTCTTTCTTGCCATTCCACATCACCTCTCACCCAATCTTCTCATCATACCTCCTTCCACCAAGTCCGAGCTCGTCCAATCGTTTGTTTGCCGTTCTTGCCGTCCTCTCGTATTCCTCCTTTGCTACTTCTCTCATTCTCCGTATTTTCCCCTCAAATGCCTTCTTCCATGCAGGTGCATGTGTCAGCGTGTATAAGTAGAGAGAGCGACGCACAAGTTCAGTGATTTTACTCCTACTCCTTGCCTTCCTGATTTGCTCTCTGATATAGCAGTTAATTGCCCTTATATCACTCACTCCTTTCACAGCACCATAGATGTGATGCTTTCCCTTCTGCAAGACAGGACATTTTGTTCTTCCCACTGAAATCACCTCCTTCTCTTGAGATACTCACGCTCCTTTCGTGTTAGTCGCACTCCTCTTGCCACCTTACTCATTATCTCACTCAATTTTGTCCTCCTTCCACTCTTTCTCCTCCTTCTTGCCATTTCACATCACCTCCTTTTCCTCTTTTTGCTTCTGCCAGCATTATTGCTGGACTTTGATTTTGGCGAAATAAGATACCGCTTGCACAGAGGGCATTCCTTCGGATTTTCCACCCTCGCATACCACTCATACCCGCAAAACGGACATCTCACCCTCTTCCCCTTTCTCCTCATCTCTCTCACCTCCTCTTTCACTCCTACTATTAATATTATTTTCAGGAGGATTTAAAAAAGTTACTCTCATTTTAAAAATGAATGCTTTTCCCTTGCTATATTACTTTAGCAAATCCTTTACTGGAATCCCTATTTTTCTGTCCAATACTTCAATTGTTTTTTGCATACCTCTCACCAAGTTACCTCGCCCTCTTCTCCATCTGAAGACAACTTTCCCGCTCTCGTCATCCACAATCACGATTTCCACCGAGTATGGCACTTTCAGTCGTTCCAATACCTCCTTCACTTCCTCTTCAATTCTCTTCTCCTCACCCATTTTTCAATCACCTCCCCTAATTTCAGGTCTTGTCCAATACTCGCTCCAATCAGATTGTCAGGAAATGCAAAGCAAATGCAAGTCCATGCGAGAAGGAAGAGAGTGAGTGCAAATCCGAAGGAATGCTGAAGGAAGAGTATAATGCTCTTGAACCCGATGACGAATGCAAGCGTCAGCATCGTTATCGCTCTCACACTCTCTTCTCTCATTTCACCCTCACCAACGACAAGAAAACTCCAATAGCCATCGCCAGTATCACCACTAACGCAATATATGGAAGGAATGAGGTGAGTGTTGGAATGATTGTTGAGGTGTTTGCAAGTGATGTGTTTGCTTGTGGCTCTACTGGAATTTCACTCCATGCTATTGAGAGTGTGAATACTGCCACCACTACGAACATCAAAATCAGAATTGCAGAAACAAAGCCAATTCCTTTTCTCATAAGCAACACCTCCTTAACAAAGGTTTCACATGTTTCGTCAAATGACTAATCACTCTTTCTAAACCTCTGATGCATTTCAAGTAATAAACAAAGTCAATTGCTACAAGTTTGAGTGGCATAAGATATCCTTTCTTACTTAAGGGTAGAAGCATTCTCCAACACCACGCACCAGGGAGTTTGAATGGATAAAGTCGCTTAAATCCGTTAACTTTGTAGATGTGTATTGCTGGTTTGTTATTTAGCCTGACAAGCAAAACAATTCCATCTATTTTACAATCTCTTGCCTGCCTAACTACCTCTCTCACCAATTCCTTGCCATATCCTCTTCCCCTGTATTGTCTCTTCACATACAAGTATAAAGTATTTGCCAGTTCTGTTCGTCTAACTCCGCAGATACCAACCACCTCACTACCCACTCTCTTAACTACTAAAGGATTGCTTTCTTCAATCATCTCTACTGATAAATTATTTGCCTCATTCAAAATACTCTTAAGTTGGTGCATACTGATATATTGTTGTATAGTCCTACTCACAATCCACCACCTCCTTCTCTCCACTCACTCCAGAAATCCTCTTCCCACTTTGGCTTTTTCCTGATTGTTGATGTTAGCATTCTCAATACCTCTACCAGCATCAGTGCAAAGGTGAAAAAGAATGCGAACAGCAGAAGGTAGGAGAGTGGTGAGGCATAATAAATGGAGTATTTGTAAGTGAATGCTGTGAAGAGGAGAGTGAAGATTGATGTAATTATTCTTGTTGTAGAGGTTGTTGCAAAGACAATCATCAGTAGTGAGAAGGTGATGAGAAGAAGTATCATGAAGAATGAGAATGGCGGAAGTGTCTGTGCAATATCTACTGCATAATCACTCTCGTTTGAGGTATTCACCACCTTTATCATGTGCATCTCGTTCTCGTTGATATTGCTCAACAGATACTCACCTATGCAAGATGCGTTAATCATCACCACTTCGCTATCCACGCTCACATTCACAGTTGTGTTTAGATTGGTGCAATTCCATTTCCAGAGGATATAGGTAGAGCCTAATTCATGCTCAATAACAATTGCTTGTGTCGGTGCTATTGTCAGAATGCTGAAAAGAAGCAGAAGCAAAAGCATTTTTTTCATTTTATCTCACCTCCTTTCAAGAAGAATATTGCAAGTCCAAAGAAGACAATTGCAAATCCAAAGCCAAGCACAAGTCCCTCTTCCATACTTCCTCTTCTCCTCTCCTTTGTCTCTACTATCACATCACTTTCCTCCTGCTTTAAGGCAATCTTCCAATCAAGTTTCTTATTTGCTTTGAATGTCACTCTATACTCTTTAAATCCATCTTTGCTAATCACAAGTGTATGTGGCGTCTCTAATATCAGGTTTGCATTAAGCACATCTCTATTTTGTTGAGTGTGAGAGAGATTTTTTGTATAAGTTCCGTATGTCAGAATTGTTGTGATACTTCCGTTCTCATCTGTCTCAAGGTTTGCAACTAAAGCACCAGTCTTGTTGTAAATTCTGATATTTGCATCCTTTATTGGATTTCCCATCTCATCTACAACTCTCAAATTCAGTGTGTATTGTCTCTTAACTTTGTGCTGTCCTTCTGCACTTCCGTAAAAGTAGAAAATCCAGTTATCTGTCAATTCGCCATTCTCATCATACATGTCGCAGTCAATAAGTTTTGATGTAGCATCCTCCATCTCATAAACATAAACATGTGCTTTGTATCCGAGCAATTTTACCTGTAAGTTTCTCACAATAGATGGATAACCCGCAAGCCAAATTCCAACTCCTCCTGCGTGTCTCCAAACTTCCTCTATTTTTATGTTTTGTGATAATGCCTTTATACCGCCAAACTGACCATAACTGTAAATGTGACGGATTTCGGCACTATCAAGCATATTTAATGATTGCTCAACATGTGAGTTCCACATCTTTGAGTTCTCATACAAGTGAATGTAAAACTCTTTAAATCCACCAAAATAGCATGAATAGAAGGAAGTATTTCCCTTTGCGATTAATTCTCCCCATCCACTTCCACTTTCTGGAGAGAGGAATATGCATCCGCTATATGTTGATTTACTCTCCTCTTTACCGAGATTTCCAAATGTGACCGTTGTCTTTGTTCTTATGTACATCAAAATATTGCCAGCACTTTTTTTGTATAGTAGCGGTGAAAAGTATATGATTTTCCTCACATCTTTAAAGTATGTCAGTGTCACATCATTTCCAATCTTGAGTATTGCGTCAAATCTAAAGAAGTTCTCATTTCGCCATACTACTCCCCACTGTCCTTGCACAACTTCCAAATCTGCACTAAATCCATTCACAGTGAAGTTTGTTATCTCACTATACCAGTTTTCTGTTGTGTAGTTTCCTGTGTTTGTTATTTCTATTACCTCCTCCTGATATTCACCATCTTTGTCCTTTCCTCTCACAGTGATGTTTCCACTACCACTCAAACTTGAAATTGAGAAATTCACCTTTAATGCTCCCTCGTCTGTTGGTCTTACTTGAGTTGTCAGAGTATATGTATTTCCACTTGTGACATAATCAGAGAAGAGTGTGAGTGTTCCGTTTTTGTCTGCATAATACACATCAGTGAAGGTGAAAGGGTTTGATGCTGAACCTCCTTTTTCCTCATCGCCAACAAGAGTGATTGTGTTAGTTGAGGCATCATAGGTTATGCCTGCCTCACAGCCACTTATGCCAAACAAGAGGAATGCAAATGCAAGCACTAAAGCAATTCTCCTCATATCATCACCTCCTCGCCTTTATGATTGTGTATAGAGTGCCAGCAATTGAAATCACCAACAAAATGTAGGCGATATGCTGTGCTGAAGGTGGAAGTAATCCAATCATCGCAACACCACCAATCATTCCCACTATTGACGGAAGCATCACATCCTCCTGCCTAATCCAGTATGCAAGGAAGATACCACCAAAGAACATAGCCCAAAACATGTCTGTGAGGAGTGTTGTGTAGATGGAAGGAATGATGGTGCCGAGTTTGGAGATGTTGAGGACATCACCACCTTCTGTGAGTTCCTTATACTCCTTTCCAAACTTCTCTTCCATCAAACTCTCCTCCTTTGTGATTTTGAACTCCAAAACTTCTCCACAGCCTTTCTCATCACACACCTTCAAGTAGTAAGTTTTGTTTGTTTGGAGGAATGGTGTTGATAGCACATAACTTCCATCTCCTTGATGTTTGAAGGTGTAAGTGTATTGCTGTGGCTTTGCTCCAACATATATGAAACCGCTACCATGCGCATTTGTTATGCTCACACGGATATGCGTCTCATCCTCACATGTAACACTCACCACAATTGTTGAGATGGTAATGTCCCTTGTTGCTGTGTTATCCTCTGGATGTGCATCACTCACTCCTCCTGTAATACTCACAGTAGCAGTGATGATGTGGTCTCCTGAACTCCATGTTGAAGTATCAAACACAACATCCACATTCCATACTCCTGTCTTTGCTGTGAGTGTTTTTGTGTCTGTGTAGAGCACTTCATCATCCACTTTCACAACAACATTCACACCATCATCAAAAGTTCCGTTGTTCAAGATTTGAAGTTTGATGTGATAAACTTCATTAGCAAGAAGTGTCTCATAGCACTCAACAATAGTTCCATTCTTCTCAATCCTAATTCCATCACAACTTCCTTCAAGTGATTTATTGATTTTGACATCATGCATCTGCACAACAACTGTTTTTGCAGAAAGGCTATCAATTGTCACATCATAACTTCCATCCCACTCAAATGTGTGAATGAAGGAGACACTCTTAACCTCTCCAACTACTACACTCACAATCTTCCAATCCACCACTTTACCATTAATGAGGAAAGTTGCATTACACTCCCCCTCACTTCCACCAATATTCTCTACCTCTGCTGTTGCATTAATTGTGAGTGGTGCTAATCCGTTGAGTGGTGTAACACTCAAATTCCTCCAAACAAATTCTGGGTCACCTGTCAGTGTGAAGTTGAGGGTTAAGTTTCCTGCACTAATATCCTCATCTGTGATTGTGTAGTATGTTGTGTTTGTCTGCTTTTCATCTGGACTGCTTACTTCAAATTTCAACTGCTCTGATGCATTTGCCTGACCTTCATAGATGACGAGGTGGTAGTAGTTATTTGTCTCATTTGTCTCTGCAACCCACTCCATTCCATTATTCAGATTTGTCACATTCACAGTTGGATTGTTGCAAGGTGTGTTGTTGGCATAAAACACATATCCACTAATATTGAGGAGTGGCTGCAATCCTAATTCCTCTGCTCCCACGCTTATGGAGGGTTCTAATGATGTATATTTGCGAACCCTTATCCAATCCACATAAAGTTCTGCATCTCCATCTCCACTTGAAGCCCTACAAACATGAAAAACTATGCGTGTTGAACCAGACCAATCAATAGTAGTAGAGCCTTTTTCACTATCATCAAAATATACTGTTGCAGTTTGTGAACTATCTATAACTATCTTGTGAGTTAGCCATACATTATGATAACTTTCAGTTCCAGAGGCAAAACCTCCACTTGCTTGATACCCTGCAGTTCTATCTTGATTTTCTTTCAGCATCCACCGATAGGATGTATGATTTGTGAAGGATGTTAACAAACTAATACCTTGATTATCGTGCCTCTCAAGCCTTACTGTCTCTTCATCATCATGTCCTGTAGATGTTGATTGCAGTGGCTTTATTCTTGTCTCCACAATTGCTGGTAGTTCAAACAAGTAACCGTCCTTTGAATATATTGCATAATATCCTTGCCATCCTCCTGAAGTATGGTCAGGATGAACAAGATGAACAGCCGAATTTGCAACTGAATGATAACCTCCACCACTACCATCATCTATGCCCCATTTGTTTGCATCCAAACTTGTCCCCTCAAAATCATCAAAAAACTCAAATACAGCCTCACCATCACTCTCACTCACCGCATTTGAGTTATCGTAGTAAAGGTAGATTGTCTTCTCACCAGCAGGAATTGAAGTCACATTCACCCAAATTCTTGCAGTTTGAGATGAAGCATTCCATTCCTCAATCCAGTAACTCAACTTTGTTGTATCATCCTCATCCACAAATCTTATATCACTGCCATCAGGATTGGCTTTGGAGAAGTCAAAGTTTGAAGTGTTCAACTGAACAAGAATTTGATAGTCAGTTAAGGCATTATCACTCTGAATTGTTATAGGTCTCCTGCATTCCCAATCGGTATTCCACCATGCAAATGCTGGAGATGTGAGGAGGAGAGTGAGTGATAAAGCAATTCCAAAAATGCAAATTCCTTTCCACCAACCTCTTCTCTCCACCATTTCTCCTCACTCCATATACTTCACACTCCTTCCTGACAGGAATTGGATTATCGCCCATGCATACACCACATATACCACTCCTTGTAATAGTAGGGCAATCTCTGAAGGCACTCCTAATACTGAAGTAAGTGGAATGTAAATGGCAACAATTGCAACAAGCATATTCAGGAACATGGAGAGTGCTTTGAACAGCATATCAGTTGCCAACATAACTTTGTCAAAAATTGATTGTGTTGCTGTCTGATTTTCTACTTCTTGCAAATTCCAGTCTGCTGGTGTTTGGACTGCTGATGCATCTACATAATCTACTGGAAAAACATGAAGGGAAGAGATAAAGCCAATTGTTGCTTCCAGACATACCAGAAAGAGCAAAATATCATACGCTCTCATTTCACACTCCCACCTCCTTCTCTCTCTTGCTCATGTATGCAAGAATTCCCAAGCATAAGGCGATGATGATAATGCTGATGTTTGGAAGCCATCCGATAAACGCAAAGATTAAGGAGACAATAGGAATGGCAACATATCCAAATTTCACAGTGGTGAAGGAGAACATAGCAGTGAGAAAGAGAATGATAGCAATTGCAATCCATGTGCAGTATGTTCTTGAGATGCCCAAATCCAAGAACCAAGCAATTCTCAATATCCTGCTCCTTCCCATCTCCCCAAATCTTGAGTGGAAGGCAGAGTAGCCCCACATATACTCTTCGCCTGCTTTGTATGGCACAGTATAACTCACAGATATGTTTGAAGTGTTGGTGAAATTCTGTGAGTAGAGAAGAGTGGTGGAGTTATACACAAAGAAGGTGAGATTTTGTGTTTGAGCAAGAGCATCACTATACACAAGTGAGAGATTGATTTCATCTCCGACAATCTCATAACTCAAGTTGAAGGTGATGTAATCCTCTGATGAAACAACTGAAGAGGTTGTTGGCGTCAATACTACTGTGTAATGGTCTGCCTTTGGATAAGTTCTGATTGTCTTATTGATGCCTAAACTCTTATTCACAAATCTCACTTCATACTCCACATTCTCCATCATCACGAAGGTTACTGCTCCTCTACTATCAGTAGTGCCATTCAGAGTTTGATTTGTGTAATAGGTTATGCTCTCATTCCTTATTCCAAACAAGTTCAAGAGCCAATTCCAACTACCTGTCGTTGTGGAGATTGGCGTTGCTTCCACTTGAATATTTGCGAGGGGATTGCCAAACATATCAACACAGACAAACTCAACATGGTGAGGAGGATATGAGATGCCGACACCTTGCTCTGTTATTGTTACTTCTTCCATCTTTTGCAGGAATACAGTAGCACTCATATTCCTCCACACATAGATTTCTTTTGTTGCAGAGTAATACCCTTCGGCAGAGACATACACAGTATGATAACCTGCCATCACATTCTCAAATGTCACAGAGCCGACAGTTGTTGATTTCACATCTCCTCCATCCAAACTCACAGCAAAGTTTGTGAGAATGTCGCCATCAAAACTCTTTGCAAAGATTGTGAGCGTATAGTATGGATAAATTGTGAGGAAGACATATTGCGTTGTTGTGTTATCCACCTCAACTGCTACCTTCTCGGATTGGTGGTATATCGGATGCGTAGCATATAGGTGATATGTTCCGTTGCTCAAATTGTCAAATGTGAAGTAGCCAAAGTCATTTGTTGTTGTGTTTGCACTCCAAGAAGTGTTTGAGATATAAACTGTTGCACCTGCCACTCCTACACCAACATGATTTCGCACAAGTCCAATTATATCTTCTTCTCCTTCAGGAAGCAGGTAGATGTCAATTCTTTTCACTCCGCCAGTCTCAAAAACGATATATGTTGGTGTATGTCTATACCCTGCTTTTGAGGCAGAAATCTCCACCTCATAGTTTGTCACAAGTCCTGTGATGTTGTAGTATCCATCACTTCCTGAAGTTGCCTCATAACTTCCTCCTGATTGTGTTGCAGTTATATTGCATCCCTCAACTGGCAATCCTGTGAGTGCATCATAGACATATCCTTCAATTGTCACAGGATTAACTTCGCCAAAATGCACAAAATCAATATATCCTTCCACTGATGAGGAAGATGCATTCTTTGCGTATGCGAAAAACATAACATCATGCACTCCTGTATATCCCTTCACATTCACAGCAAACTCTTCCCATGTCATCGTTTTCGCACTCCTTGCCCAAACCGTTACATTATCAATTGCAACGCCAATATATGCCTCATTCACGGCATCAGAAGGCATGTATAGCCAGAATTTCAGATAATCCTCATCTGTCAGTTCAATTTTCTGTCTCACACCTGTAAGCACATAGTTTCCATCACTGATGCTTGCGGAGAGTTTTAATGATTTACTTCCATACTTTGCATACTCCGTTGATGTTGTTACTGTTGTTGAGTAAGAGGATGCATTTACTTCCTCATGCTTACTCCAACCGACATTGGGATTGTTGCCAATTTCATACTTAAAGGAAGGGTCTTGAATTTCCTTATAATCTCTTGTTATGGAAATTCGGATATAGTCCAAGTAAAGTGTATTACCATCTGAAGATTGTTTGTAATAGAAGGCGAGATATTTTGCACCAGGAGGGATATAAACTTCTTGCTGTGTACAACTCTCACTTGAGCCTGAACCTGTTATGAACTTTAGATAACAAGTTTGCCCTCTGTATTCGCTTATATTAATACACATTTCTGTCCATGTAGTATCCACAGGTATGTCAGCAATCTTATCACCACAGAGATATACTCTATCACTTCCTTTTCCAAGATATCCATACTTACTTCCTTCGGCAGCACCTCCCTCATTAACTCCATAGTATCCGTAAGTGTTTTTGTGCCAATACCAATCGCTTGTTCCCTCTTCAAACCCTCCATTCTTCACCACATTAATCGTTGCTGTTGTGCAACTCCCTGTTTGAGCAAAAAATACAAGGAGAATGCAACAAAGGAGTGAGAAGAAAATCACCCTTCTCATCTTACATCTCCTCTTCCTGATACTGGTAATAGGTGTATTTGTGCCTCTTCACAATATACTTGAACAGCCATACAAACATCGTGAAAATGAAGATGAGTGGGAGGTAGAAGAAAACATTCACAAGGTTTGGCACGAGTGTAAGTGCTTGTGCGAATGGTGTTGTCTCATCAACACCAACTATTGATGTGAGTGGTGGTAGAATTCCGCACATCACTGAACCTATAAGAAAGAAGAAGATGATTGCAAATACAATATTCAGCATCACAACAAAAATTGCTGTGCCAATTCCTATTCCTTCCTCATCATCCATTCATCACACCACCTCTCCACTCCTCTTTTCAATTGCCCTTTTGATGAGCCATACCAGCAGAGCAATAAAAGCAAAGAAAGGAAATGCATACCACGCTCTGAAAAGCCAATTCATTGCTTGCGTCTGTGCATTTGTCCATGATGTCGCATCTGCTACTGTTGGAATGACATCCTTGATATTTTGCACAATCGGAGAGATGAAGATGTAGGCAAATGCCACCATGAACACCAAAATCACAAATACTGCAATCTCACCTGCTTGCCCCTTGTTGTTCAGCATTTGCTCTCCTCACCTGTGCTAACTCATGCACACTTCTCACCTTCTCCACATTCTTTTGTATTTCCTCCTCTCTTCCACTTTCTTCCTCCTCTCCTACCTTCTGTGTTTCCTCACTGTAAATACTTTGATACAGGAGGGAAGAGGCAAAGTCAAGTGCTTGCCTCTCTAAATCTGTGAGGTCGGGTCGTTGTGCAAGATTTTGCAGAATAGCAAAATACATCACAGCAGCATCTCTATCAGGAATTTCCACCTTCACATTCCATCACCTCCTTAACACTCCTTTCAACACCTCTTCAGGAGTGGCTATTGGAGTGATTTTGAGGAATTTGCTTGCCACTCCTTCTTCCAACATCTTTCTGAATGCAAATTCCTTTTTCTTTCTCCTCTTCCACTTTGGATATTCTGCTCTTGAAGTGAGAGAGAAGAATGCTGAACTTATGCTTTTTCCTCCTTTACTTGCCTTACTCACGCTCCTTGAGAACTTTGAAAACTCACTTCTGCTTACACTCCCTCTTGACATCTGTGAAACAACTGAAGAGGTTGATGAGAGTGCTGAAAACACAGAGGAGGAAATTGATGTGAATGGTGATGTTGATTTCCTTGTTGATGTTGAGCGAGAAACTGAAGGACTTGGAGTTGTAGATATTACAGAACTCACAACGCTTCTACTTACTCCTCTGCTTACACTCCTACTTACCAGTCCTGAACTCTTTACAGCATTTGAAAGTGAGGTGAAGGCACTCCTTACTGCTGGTGATGTTGTATGGAGGGGGGAAGTGAATGGCGATTTCACCGCAAACACTGATGCTGAAATTGCGGTTGATTTTCCTGCTACTCCAAGCGAAAGTCTCATCAACTCTTTCATACCCACGCCTTCAAATGCTCCGAGTTCAACTCTCACCCTCCCTTGCTTCTGTGCCTCCTCCCACATCTTCCTCGCTTTCTCTGCAACACCTTCCCCCCAACTCTCAATCCATCTGTTCAATCTGAATTCCAACTCTGCTGCCTTTCTTGCCTTGCCAAGCATTCTCAATCGCTCTGCTGTTGCTTTTCCTGCAAAGAAGTAGTCAAAAATATCTTTCACTCTTCCTACATGAGCAGGTGCTATGTATCCTCGCACCTCACCAAACTCAACAGGTTTTGCTCTCAATTCCACTGCTCCACTAAACTTCCTTAACGCCTGCTCGGAAAGTGTTGTTGTCCAAATCTTCTCTTTTGTCTTGATGAGTTTGCCTGTTTTGAAGCCATAGGCAAGGTATCCTCCTTCCCTTGCAAGAATCCCTCCCTCTAATGAGATTTCGCCAAATCCAATTGGATGGATGTCAAATAACTTCTCTCCTGATGACTTTACAATAACGCTCTCACCTTCCACCTTCACCACTTCTCTTCCTGCCTTCTTGTTTATCGCCTCAGCAACTCTCTTTGCAAATTCAGCAGGATTTCTCACTTGCACATCAATATCTCGTGGTGTGCGTGGGAGTGCCTTCACCCCAAATTGCCTTCCTATTGCTTCCTGCATCACACTGCCATACACTCTTGCCTTTGCCCTCTTCAACTCCTTGATAACGACATCGCCAACGCCTTCAGGAAGGTTATGCTCCTTCTCCACGACATCCCTTATAACATCTCCTAACTCACGAGGTTTTGCTTTCACTCCTTTAATGATTTGCTGTGATTTTATGCCCCACTCAATCTTTCCAATTTCAAATGGTGCTTTTCTTTGCATGTATTCAAGTGCAATTCCTCGCTCAAATGGTGTTTGTGGTGTGTATGCTTCCTCACTTAAAATTTCACTCACAATTTTTGGCTTGCCAAGTGAAATTGGCTTAACAATCTTTGGCTTACCAACACTCACAAGAGGTTTGAATGTTGCCTCACCATGTAATTTCTTTATCTCAATTCCAAGTGATGCAATTCTCCCTCTTGGAAATTCTGCAACACTTATTGTTGGTCTCACAGGTAACTTCTTGTAGGCATAGGGAGCAAGAATTGTTGTTGCAGTTTCAGCACCAAACTCGTAAGGTCTTTCCTTGATATACTTTCCCATCTCAACAAACTCCTTCTTCAATCCTAAAGGTGTTGCTATACCCTTAAATCCCATCCTCAAAATAGGAATGCCTGTAACTGCAATAGGAGTTCTTACCAATCCGCCTGCAAATCCTCTTTTCACCTGCTCAATAGGTGTCTCGCCTTTAGGAGCAACTTTTGCAAGAACAGGTTGCACAACAACACTCTCATACTTTCTCTCCGCTCTTTCTGCAAGTTTTGATGCAACGCCAAAAATGTATTGAATCGCCCAACAAAATTTCTGTGGTGTTGGCTTTTGCAACTTTCCTGTGTAGTATGGTGTTGGCACCCCCTCTCTCCTCAATTCATCTCTAATTTGGTATGATAACTTCACAATATCAAATGTTGGAATTTTAGGTGGAGAAATTCTTGGAGGTGTTATTGGTGGAGAAGGAGGTTTAACTACTTTTGCTGGTGTAGGAGATGGAGGGGAGGTGGGAGAGGGAGTAGGAGGTTTTGATGGTGGTGTTGGATGAGTGGTATGAGGCATATACTTCCTTCTCCACTCTTCTTGTCTCCGCTCTAATCTCTCCATAGTGGGTTTAGGCGGTTTAAAGAATGTTGTCGTTATGCTTCGGAAGAAGCCAAAAATCACAGGCGACCACCTCCTCTCATCTTCGCCCCACTCATATTCATATTATTATCTTCTCCCTTGCATAATATAAACCTTGCGGTGCTTTCAGAGACTTTCGCTGACATCCTCCTCATACGCCTACCGCCTCCTTACCCCATCCTTTCTTCTGGAGGAATTTCTCCAAATTCTCCACCGCCTCCTCCAAATACTGCTCCCGCATCTCCAAATATTGATTATAGACATCGCTTGGAATTCGCAAATTGTAGTAATCCTCAAACACCCGCCTCACAATCAGCTTCCCAGAGGGTAAGAGAGAGGATTTGTAACCGACGGCGACCCTATTATCCTTCGGTAACTTGAAAATCTTCACACGGTAAAATTCATAACCTCTTATCGCCTTCAGTAAGTTTTCGGGGTTTGGCGTTGTGATAAGAATTGCCTTCACAGCCAGTCCGACGACATCAAACAAATTTTGTAAATACTCTGCAAGTTGCCTGCTCCTGAAGAAGAGGTATTTGGAGCCATGCACTCCCGCATCATCCCAGCATATCACCTTCAGTTGCTTGCTTGCAGAGAAATTTGTGAGAACTCGCTCTTTAATTGCACCAATCAAATCTTCCAATGTGAAAAAGACATTATCTAATACCTTGTCCCAATCCCTATAAAAGTCATACATCACCAATAAAGAATACATAGTCTTCCCGCTTCGCTGCATTCCGTAGATTATGGCGCCTGTCATGTCAGAATGCTGCTCAATTTTCTGTGAGAGGGCGAAGATGTGCCCGTTATCTGCCGGTGCGATGAGCCTCCACCTATCAAAAAAATCCTTCATAGCATCACACCACCTCCCCGCAGCACGCCCCGCTCTTCAATTAGAAGTAGTCCCACCTCGTCCAATTTCTCAATCACATGCTGCACATATTCCCTGACATATCTCACTATCGCTGCCCTCTTCATCTCTCTATATGTGGTGATGCCTACTCTCTCTCTCACCCTCGCAATTCTGTTGATTTCTCTCTCCATCTCCCTCCTGCATCTCTCCGTTTTCACATCTATTTCCACTCTCCATGAAGGTTTTAATAATGCCTTCAGACTCTCCAATTCCTCCTTGCCATCCCCGCCAGCATCTATACTGTCCATTATTTTCTGAATTTGAATGAAAAGCAGGTGCGGATATGCAAGTTTTGAGATATACTTCTCCTCTTGCAGAAATGATGGGGAGAAGTCATCATAACTCATCTTCTTCCTCTTCACCTCCGTCTCTCTCACTTCTCTTTTTCGCAAACTCCTTCAGTGTGAAAAGCAGTTCCATCGTAGTCCTCTCACTTAACTCCTTTCCGACTTCTCCCTTCTCCTTCCGCCTCACTTTCCTCCGCATCAATCTCTCAAGCAATCCTTCTCCTCTCCGCTTCCCTGCTCTCTCTGCCTTCTCTGATTTCTTCAGCATTTTCAGTAGTTTCTTCGCCTCTTTCTTTCCACTGCAAATGTAGCACTCGCCATGAATATCATCACCCCTCACCAAATTTCCGCTTTTGTCGCAGATTATCATCCATCCTCCTTCTGCGGAGATGTGAAGTGCAAGGACTGGTGTCGCATATACATCGCTTCCATCTCTCACAACGCATGTCAAATCAGGAAAAAGAACATGATAATCATAAATCTTTCCACCTTCTCCTACTACTCCGCCCCTCTCCTCTTCATGCACTCGCATGTGCAAGTGAATTGCTCGTTTGTCAATTTCCTTTCCGCAAATGTCGCATATCACCCTTGTCATTTTACATCACCCTCTCATCCCATAAATGAGTGCGTCAGAATGAACAATACGCCCAAACCTAAGCAACCTATGAAAATTAGCATTCCATACTTGATGTAATCTTTCACTTCACTTCCCAAACTCTCTCTTATTGCACTCTCCAACACCGCCTTTGTGTGAGCAACATTTGCAGATGTGTATGCTGAAACTGTGTCAATCGCATTCGCAATCACTTGATATGTGAATTGACCTGTCTTTGTCTTCATTTTCTCAATCTCCTCTCTGTTCTTCTCTATGAACTTCAGCAGATTTATCATCTTTTGCACCATTTCCTCATTATCAAGTCCTGTGTCCTGAAGCGCCTGACGCATGGCACGCTCTTCTATCGTTGCTCTCACGACTTCCTCAATTTCCGCATCATTGAAGTATTTTCCTTCCGACCTCAACTGCCTTCTCAATTTCTCTTTGAATTCCTCCTTCTGCTCCAGCAATTTCCCTAAATACTTCTCGTAGCGATTAATCACGAAGAAGGCAATATCTTCAATCCCGCTTATATCAATCCCATGCTCCTTCAGGTAATCCTTGAACTGCGAGAAGGCAACTGCTTCTCTTGTTGCAACTGTCTCTGGAATATTCACAAAATAGTGGAAAACGGGAATTCTGCCCTCCCATTTCTCAACTGTTGCCGATGAACCTTTGAATTTTATGCCGACATCGGCGACATACCAATAATTTGTCGCTGATGGATTTAATCTCCTCTCCTCTCTCGGAATGTATGCTCTGACAATTCCCTCTGGATAATGAACTAACGCTAACGGCTTACCCTCTCTCCTTGCCCTCCAGAAAATAAAGGCTTCAGGCGCATATCTCTTAATGGTGAGTGCAAACATTATCAAAGCCATAGATGCAATTATTGCCCAAAGGAGAAAGCCGAAAAACAGGAACTCGGGGACGATAATCATGCTATATCACCTCCTCCTGAAGAGCGGGAGAATGCCTATGAAACTTCGTTGCGGATACCGCCTCAATCTCTCCTTTAATTCATATTCATCCATTCGCATTTCTTCCCTCGCCACTATATGTCTCTGTGAGACAAGCGCAATTCTCTCAAATCCATCCATACTTCGCAGTAGTTTCGCTTGGAATTTGATTGTGATTAAGCCAACAATATGATGAAACTCTGGTGTCAAATCAAATTTTGTCAGTCCGAGTGGTAGGTCAGCATCAATTAACGACTTCTGAATGAGGATACGATGCAAATCTCTTTCCCCCCGAAGTCTTGTGATTGCGAATTCTTTATGCAAGAGGGTATATGCATACAAAATCAGTTTCTCCTTCGCTTTGATTGAGAGTGATGAACGAAGTATATAATCTGCAATTTCTCTTGTTGTGCTGTCCTTCAGAAGAGTATCAAGAAAACGCACAAACTCATTATCAAAGAGTTCATCCGCTTGAATGCGTGGTGTCGGTAGTCTGCCTTCAGGTGCTATCGCCTCAAGTTCATCAAAAAGTTCATCAAAAACCTCATCACCCCTTGCCCCTCTTTCTTCCCCTTTCCCTTCCCTCTCTTTCTCTTCCTCCTCATATCCGTATCCGTCGTATCCGCCAGCCATGCCTGCTCACACCCCTTCTCCCAATTCTTCCAATTTCACCATATATTGCCCGCCTAACATCACCACGCTCACCTTTCTCTCAACCTCCAATTCAAAGACAATTGACTTCGCTGTCGGCGATGATGCATGAATTGCTCTCGCAAGCATCGGGATTGATGCTATGTGTCCTTCCGCATTTTTCAGAAATTCAAGAATCTTCTGCTTCATTTCCTCCCTTTTCTCCTTCTTTAACCTCACTTTGCCTCGCCCCCTCAGTTATAACCTCTCTGAAAACATATTTGAAGAGCCAACTGTTGAAAAT
>Ga0190309_1000149_pt1 | contig 22261 bp, 36 predicted proteins | sample 48700767_MG_FD_161656 | JGI IMG/M metagenome (GOLD analysis project Ga0190309, IMG submission 161656) | Hydrothermal vent sediment bacterial communities from Southern Trench, Guaymas Basin, Mexico - 4870-07-6-7_MG | ecosystem: Environmental > Aquatic > Marine > Hydrothermal vents > Sediment ... | reverse complement strand
AGTGGCTTCTCATCCTGAAACACAGTGAGGTCAAGACACCCCCTTATCCCTTTCATCCCTCTCATTCTTCATCACCTTCCTCCATCAAAATCTCCTCCAGTGTTGATATTGCCTTCAACCCTCTCTCACTTCTCCTAACCTCCAAAAGCCATCCGTCATCTGTTATGAATAGACCTATGATTTCAAAGTTTGCCGAAAGATTGGCATTTGTGCGAAGCATCGCAAGTTCTCCTTCCTCCACCGTAAATTCAAAATCAGTGTAAAACTCAAAATCACTGCTCTTTGTTACTACCTTGTATGGAATAATGTATGGTAAGGATGGATGCTGGGAAGTTACAAAGTATGTGTAGGTCTTTATGTCAAGAGTGATACTGAACCACCCCCATCCAACCTCTCCATCTCGTATCCCCTTGATTATCCGAGTGCATGCAAGCAACTCCTTCACAATATCTTTGTATTTTTCTGGCACACTCTCTATTATGTTCCTCCTCTTCCATGCTATCTCACGAATGGCACTTTCAATCTCTCTCCATACACCTGGCATCTCTGGCGCAAAATGATGTGCCACTGCCTTTAACACTGCAATCTCTTCAGGAAATTCCCGCTCCAAATACTTCTCAAACTCCTCCTTTATCCCTCCCATCCTCATTCACCTCCCCTCCGAAAAGGAGGAGAACATCGCTGTATATGCGAGTGGAAACAGGTTGCAGAAGTGCTTGCACTTCTCCTCTACACACCACTCCACATTCACACACCCATCCCTCATAATCCTCTGCTCTCTGACTATCACTGTATGTTGCTTGCAGAATGGGCACTTCGCAACCCATGTTTCTCTGTTTCCATTTCTTTCCACAAACACAACATCCACATATCCTACTCCACTCATCCACACATCCACCTCCATCATGGGGCTTGTGACTTTCACATCACAAGCCCTTACATGTGAAAGTGGAAGAAAAGAAAGAAAAAGAGAGGAGGAGTTCATCCTTCCAACCTTCTTAACTCCTCCTCAAACATTCTCTTCGCTTTTTCCAACTGCTCCAACTCCTTCTCTACCATGCAAGATGCTGTGTTCAATACATCTGCAACATCATCTTTGTGCATTAATGTGAAACGAGCCCATGCATTCTCAATCAACCGTCGCCCTTCCTTTAGTCGCTGAATTTCCTTGTCTATACTCTCTAACCCCTTCCTCATATCCTCTGCTTCTACACACATCCTCAACACCTCTACTCCTTCACAGCCACTGCTCCCAATACTCCTTCACTGATGATATTTGCATTAAGAATTTTGGATTGCTCAACTCATCCTTTGTAACACCACAGAATATCCCGCACTTCAGTGGCTCTTTTGGAAAGTAAAGCCCGCCAATCCTATACCATGTGACACCCCACTTCTCTATTTCTTCTCCACTGCCCAACACTTTCAACACCTCCTCAATCTCTTCTATATTCATTTCTGCTATATTCAGCATCTCTCCCACTTTAGAGAGTGTTTCACTGATTGAATTAAGTTGTGATTGAACCCCTTCATCATTCAATTCAAGGAAATTGTTGAGTGTTACCCTCAAACTCTTTATTCCCTGTCTCATCCTCACAATCTCTTCCTTCATCACATCCACATATATCCTTTCCACCTGTCTCATCAACCCCTTTTCCATGTTTAGCACCTCCCTCCTCTTACTATCCTTCTCCACCACTTCTCTCGCTCTTTTTCTCGCTCTATAATCTTTTCTCGCAACTTTCGTGCATACTCACACCTCTCACAATCTTCATCCTCACAGTTGTAGCAAGGCTCGTCTTCGTTGAATTCTGGATAACCACAAGCACTGCATATACCAGTCCATTCGTTGAGCCACCCCATACGACACCGAGGACACCTCCTATCTTCCATCTCAAAGTAGTGTCTGTTCTCTGCAAGTCGTGCATGCTCTCTCAACCTCACCTCTCTTGGTGTGAGAATGAGGTGTAGGTCTTCCATCTCCTCAACACCTCCTACACCATCAGTAAATCTCTTTCTCCCACTGCTCCTCAATCCTTGCAAGTTCCTCTCGCAATTTTCTCACAAACTCCTCATCCTTGTAGTAGGGTTGGTCACCATCAGTGAGTTCTGAATATGCAGTGATGTAGTGCTTCCACTTGATTTGAAATCCACGCTTCTCCCAGAATGCCTTAACCTTCTTTACAATCTTCACCATCTTCTCCTTACTTGTCCAGTATGCATACAATCCTATGTCCCTGATTTCTCTCTTCCATTCCTGCTCTAACTTCTCCTCTTCCTCCTCACCCACCTTTGGTATGCAGAGCAAGTATCCTATCTCTCCTGGTGAAAGTATTGAATGCTCTACTGAAATCAAAACTACCTTCTCCATTCTTCAACACCTCCTCACCATATCACCAGTCATCGGAAGCACTCCTTCCTCCATAATACTTCGCAGGAATTTCTGCTGAATTCCTGAAACTCTTCCATTCACAGTTGTTGCGTTGAATGGCACTTTGAGAAATCGCTCAAAAAACTCTTCGTATGTCATCATAGGAATTTCATATGCTTCCTGAACTGTCTTCCTCCCCTTTCCTGTTATCCTTATGTATCTGTGCTTTGGTGTAATGTATAACTCACCAAATCTCTGCTCAACTCTGAACACACCATTCTCAAACCTCACAAGCCCCCTTGGACTGATTTGCTGTTTCAGTAGCCTCCACGATGCCCTCTTTCTCTTCCTTGCTCCATTTCCTCTCACACTACCATTCCCTTCGCCAGCACTCTCCTTTGCTCCATCCTCACACTCCTCACGCCACACACTCTCATACAACCTTTCCAGCACCTTCACATCCATCCCATCCAGCACCTCCATCCAGAAATCGCCTCCCCCACTCCTCTCGGTAGTGAAGGGAGGATGAAATCTATGATTTGGGAAAAATAAAAAGGGAAAGATGAGGATGGGGCGGTTGTTGAGAGTGGCTACCCGCTCCCTCTCAAGAGCGTTTGTAATCACTCCTTACCCTGAAGGGAGGAGTTCATCATCTCGTCCTTGAGGCTGGGTTTCTGCCTCGCCACCACCTCGCCTGCCTCACGAGGGTGCGTCCCCTTCCACCCCCGCTCATCACTAATCACTTTCTTTCAGCACTATTTAAAGGATTTGTTCAACGAAAGAAAAGTTTAAGCGTCCGAAAGTTTAAAATACGAGGAGCACCTCCAAGACCACCCCCCTCTTTCAGTATTACGATTTCACAGGAAAGTATTACTGCTCTCCATTATTACGAGTGTGCTGAAATGTATTACTCACATCAACACTCTCATCAGAGCCTCCCTCCTCTCTCCTCTCCTTCTTCCCTCTCTCTTCCCTCTTCCCTCTTCCTCTTCCCTCCCCCCTGCACCCCCCTCCTATCTCTATCTCCTATCTCCTATCTCTCTCCTATCTTCCTCTCCTCTCTCCACCCTATACACTAACACACTACACACTTCCTTTCCTTGCAATTCCTTTCCTTGCAATTGCAACACTATAACACTACACTACAACACACTACATACAACAATTGCAAATTGCAATTGCAACATAGTAACAACATAGTCATATGACATGTTCAGAGAAGGAAGGAATTGCAAGGAAGTTCCAAGGAAGTTGTAAATTGCAAGGAAATTGCAAGAAATGTGCAAGAAAGGAATTTGTTATTTGTTGTCTATGATGTTGTAAGAGAAATAGATGTTATTGTTGTTCTCTCTGACACACACATACTCATCATATCACTCATCTCATTCCTCTGATTGTTCCTCACATTCCTCATTCATCACATTCTCTTCCTTTCTGTTCCTTCTCTTACTCTCATACAGTCCAAGTTCAATTACCTTTGAGTAGAGTGTGTTGTATCGTAGTCCTACAAGTTTTGCAATTGCTGTTAGTGGAAGTCCAAGTTTCAGATACTGCTTGATTTTCCTTATTTGCTTCTGTGAGAGTTCAATTTTTGGACGACCAATATGCTTTCCCTCTGCTATTGCTCTTCTCATTCCTTCAATTGACCTCTGCCTAATCAGTTCTCTTTCTCTTTCGGCTACCCAAGCAAGTATTGTTAGGATGAGGTTTCTGATGGCTGGCTCTTGTGTATTGAGAAATTGCTCCTTCTCACTTACGCTGATTACTCTCACATTCATCTCCTTCTCAAACTTGTTAATCATCATCACTGTGTCAAACATGTCACGACCAATCCTTGAAATCTCATACACATACAGGTTAATCTCTGTTTCTTTGTTTTGCTGTCTTACTTCGTGAATGAACTTGAGCATCTCACTGAAACCCTTTCGCTTCTTTGCTGGAACTACTCCACTTACACCAACATCAGCAAAAAACCTTATTTCCTTGTCCTCTCCAACAAATCTTCTGATTGCTTGCATCTGATTTTCCACATTTTCCTCTGCTCTTGATACTCTCACATACGCAATATTCACACTCACCTCCAAATCACCTCCTTTTCACACACTCTCACAACGCCTTTTTCCACATCTCTCTTCCGATTTTATAAATGGGTTTATAAATGGGTTTCCACATCATAAAAACTTTTTGGGAAATGGGTTTCTCTGAATTTCCCAAGAAAGATTTGAGAATGACCCAGTTTTGAAAGTGTGAGAGGCTTGTGTTTTCTGAATGCAGAGAGGAGGGAGCGTGAAAATCTGAAAGAAGTGAGGAGAGTTGAGATTTCCACCTCTCACACATAGTTCAGACACACTCCCAAAAACTATATATGTAAAAACAGAAATTCACTCATACACAAAGGAAATTCAAGTCCCGCAATAAATAATACTTCCACCTCTCCTTCATTTGACGAGAGGGTTGTTTCTGCTTGTCTCAAGGCGGATTTTCAGGGGGTGTGTAGAGCAAATTTCTGGAGTGAGAGAGGGTGTGAGATGAGTGGTGGAAAACTGCTTTCAGAGGAGATTTGACAGAGATGCGAAAACTATATATGTGAGAAGCGAAATTCACGCTCTCGCAAAGGAAACTTGGGTTGGAAATACAATTATACTTCCGCCTTGAGTTTCCTCAACGAGAGAGGTGTTTCTGCTTGTCTCGTGATGGGTTCTGAAGGGGTCTGGAGCCAAAATTCTGGGGTCAGCAAATAAATTTTGGATGTTTAAACTTTTCTTTAGGTGAGCGAAAGTTTAAAGACAGGAAAAAGAATGGAGAGGAGAGGTTAGCCCCCTGAACACCAATTTCCACCCTCTCAATTCTCCGTTCTCCTTCAGTTTCTGCAATATCTCAAATGCCTTCACATCATACACCAGTAATCTTCTCTTCCCTTTCTTCACCTGCTTCTTTGAGAATGACCATCCATACACTTGCCAATCCTTGTTTGGTGGCTTGCACAGGATTAGTTCAGAATGCTCCACTCTGCCAACATCCTTTATTCTGAATTTCCATCGCTTCCTTACTTTTGGTGATGCTCTGTGATACTTCTTCCACAAATCACCAACATGCACTATCACCCTGTTTGGTGTTTCCTTCACTTTTGGCATTTCTCACCTCTTTCTCCTTCTTTTACTCCTCTTCTTCCTTCTTCCTTCACTCTTTGCCTTCTTTGATGCATCTATTGCAACTGACAGCAACTCACGCTCCCTCTTCGTGAGTTTCTTGCCTTTTGCGATTTTGCTCATTAGTTTGCCGAGTAGGTCTTTCCCTCTTCCCATTACTTCTACTCACCTTACAACACATTCATCAAAGTTGGCTCAACTTCACTCTTCTTTGTGTGAATGCGCACATTCCTTGCATCTTCAGGCAACTCTACAAACTTTGTCACTTCCACTATTGCTCTCCTCACCTTATACCTTTTTCCTTCCCTCTCTGCAACAAATGCTCTGCGTGGATTTTCATACACAATCTTTAGTCCATGCACCTTCCTTCCATATCTGTTTGTGAATGTGCCTCTCTCCACTCTTACTACTGTTCCACTCACATACACTCTCTTCACATGTGACTTCCACCGCACCTTTCCACCTCTCACTCTGTCTCTGCTCTCATAGTAGATGTAGAGAGTTTTTGTTCTGCCTCTGTATTTGGCTGTTGTTGGACGGTATTTTAGTGCCACCTCACAACATCACCTCCTTTTCCTCCTTTTGCTACTACCCCTCTTCTTTGATGTTTTACGCTTTTGAGTTTGCTTCTTCTTTCCACCCCCCTTCTTTCTTCTCTTTGACTTTGATGGTGATGTCTGCTTCCTCCCTCTCTTCCCCTCACTCTTTTTCCTCTTTTGCTCTGTCCTCTTCTCACTCTCTTTCTTTTCCTCTTTCTCTTTACGCTCCTCTGCCCCCTTCTCCTTTTGCTCTTTTTGCTTCTTCTTCTCCTTCCTCTTCTCTTCCAACTTCTTCACTCCTACTGCAATTAATCTTCCAAGTGCTGCCCATCCAGTAGTTGCTTTCTCTTCCAAATCTACCATAGTTTGATTTCACCTCTTGCAATCTTCTTGAGGTAGTTGCGGTAGTTCTCACTTATGCACTTCAACTCCTTTGCCCACTTCTCTGCCCTCTTTCTTGTCCACTCATTCAACTTCTTCTTCATTTCTTCATCTGCAAGGAGTTTGTCAATATCAATTCCTGTCATTTCACATCACCTCATATAGTTGGCTCTTTATTTACGCACTTTCTTTATCACTGCTTTTGTGTATCTGGCAGCAGTATTGATGTTGTCAGTTCCTCTGATTGCATAGGCGAGAGCAATTCTTGCCTCCTTCTCTGTTGGAAAGACATCACTGAACATCTTTCTGTTCCCAAGCATCACTACATACCCTTTCTTCTCTCTCCTTCGCTTCTTCACCCTCCTCACTCCTCTCACTACCATCTCATATCACCTTACCCAATCTTTTCATCATACCTCCTTCCACTAAGCCCTAACTCCTTCAGTCGTTTGTTTGCTACTCTTGCTGTTTTTGCATACTCCTCTTTCACCACTTCTCTCATTCTCCTAATCTTTCCTGCAAATGTCTTTTTCCATGCAGGAGAGAAGGTGAGTGTATAGAGGTAGAGTGAGCGTCGCACCAACTCAGTAATCTTTGGTCTTGTTGTTGCTTTCTTGATTTGCTCTCTGATGTGACAGTTGATTGCTCTTATATCACTCACTCCTCTCACATACCCATACTCATGCCACTCTTCTTTGCGAAGCATAGGACATTTTACTCTTCTCACTTACTTCACCTCCTTCTCTTGAGATACTCTCGCTCTTTTCGTGTTAGTCGCACTCCTCTCGCCACCTTACTCATTATCTCACTCATTTTTGTCCTCCTCTTCCCCCCTTTCCTCCTTCTCCTTCTCGCCATTCTGCATCACCTCCTCTTTCCTTTTTTGTTTTTGCCAGCATTATTGCTGGACTTTGATTTTGGCGAAATAAGATACCGCTTACACAGAGGACACTCCTTTGGCTTCTCCACCCTCGCATACCACTCATATCCACAAAATGGACATCTCACCTTCCTCTTTCCCCTCTTCTTCATCTTCCTCATCTCACCACTTCTTTATTATTATTATTAATATTATTTTCGTCAAGGGTTGAAAAATCAAACTTCCTTCATCATCATATCACTTTAGCAGGTCTTTCACAGGAATTCCAATCTTTCTGTCCAACACCTCAATCGTTTTCTGCACACCTCTCACAAGATTGCCTCTTCCTCTTCTCCATCTGAACACAACTTTCCCACTCTCGTCGTCCACAATCACGATTTCCACCGAGTATGGCACTCTCAATCGTTCCAATACCTCCTTCATTTCCTCTTCAATTCTCTTCTCCTCACCCATTTTCCAATCACCTCCCCTAATTTCAGGTCTTGCCCAATATTTCCTCCAATCAGATTGTCGGGAAATGCAAAGCAAATGCAAGTCCATGCGAGAAGGAAGAGAGTGAATGCAAATCTAAAGGAATGCTGAAGGAAGAGTATAATGCTCTTGAAGCCGATGATGAATGCAAGCATCAGCATCGTTATTGCTCTCACACTCTCTTCTCTCATCTCACCCTCACCAGCGATAAGAAAATTCCAATAGCCATCGCCAGTATCACTACTAACGCAAGGTATGGAAGAAATGATGTGAGCGTTGGAATGATTGATGAGGTATTTGCAAGTGATGTATTGGCTTGAGGCTCTACTGGAATTTCGCTCCACGCTATTGAGAGCGTGAATACTCCCACTACTACGAACATCAAAATCAGAATTGCAGAAACAAAGCCAATTCCTCTCCTCATAATTCACCACCCCCTTCTCTCCACTCATTCCAGAAATCCTCCTCCCATTTTGGCTTTTTCCTGATTGTTGATGTGAGCATCCTCAACACTTCCATTAACATCAACGCAAAGGTGAAGAAGAATGCAAACAGCAGAAGGTAGGAGAGTGGTGAGGCATAGTAGATGCTGTATTTGTAGGTGAAACCTGTGAAGAGGAGAGTGAAAATTGATGCAATTATTCTTGTTGTAGAGGTTGTTGCAAAGACAATCATCAGTAGTGAGAAGGTGATAAGAAGAAGTATCATGAAGAATGAGAATGGTGGAAGCGTCTGTGCAATATCTACTGCATAATCACTCTCATTTGAGGTATTCACCACCTTTATCATGTGCATCTCATTCTCGTTGATATTGCTCAACAGATATTCGCCTATGCAAGATGCATTTGTCATAACTGTTTCGCCATCTACACTTACATTCACAGTTGCGTTTAGATTGGTGCAGTTCCATTTCCATAAGATGTAAGTGGAGCCTAATTCATGCTCAATAACAATTGCTTGTGTGGGTGCTATTGCCAGAATGCTGAAAAGAAGCAGAAGCAAAAGTAATTTCTTCATTCTCTACCACCTCCCTTTACTACAAAGAATGCAATTGCAAGTAATGCAATTCCAAATCCGAAGCCAAGCACAAGCCCCTCTCCTATATCACTCTCTCCTTTTCTCCTTTCTTCTATCATCTCAATAACATATACCTTCTTGAGTGAGATTTGCCAATCAATTGCCTCTATTGCTTTTGTTGGTGTGAATTGTGTTTTGTATGTCTCATATCCTTCCTTCTCAATAACAAGTGTATGCGGTGAGAAGTCTATCAAAGTGCTTCCATGGTCTTCATCATAATATCCTCTTGTTATAATATGTGTTGGAATTCTTCCATTTGCATCTGTTATGTCCTCAAACTCAAGACACCCACTCCTATTATATACGCTCACTTTTGCACCACTGATTGGATTCCCCTCCTCATCTACAACCTTCAAAGTGAATGTGTATTGGCGGTAGATTTTTCCTTTAGGTTTTGTGGTAAACCAATAAATATTCCACTTGCAATCAACATTAATTGCATATAAATCTGCATCAAGAATCCATACAAGAAAACTATATGTTTCTCCGACAATTCTATAGTTTTTGATTGTTATAGGAATTTCAATACTAACTGACATTCCATATTCGCAATCAGATATTAGTATGTCATTTGAATAATTGGTATGTGTGAATAGAGGACCCAATTCACTGGATTGCCAATTTACTCTGTAAAAATCAACATCTGGTATTGCTGATGATGAGGTGGTATCTCCTTTCACACGAATAAAGTTGCAGTTCCATATTTTATATCCACTATCACTACTATCTGACATGAATTTTGTCTCACTCTCCGCTGAAATGGTAGTTGAGTATAGTTCAACTATTCCACTATTAGCAAACTTTATGATATTCTTGTTAGATGAATTTGTGTAAATACAACATCCATCTTTTGTTATTCTATTTGCTTCATCAACCACCACTCCGCATCTGAAATGTCCATGTGCTGGAATGTAGATGAAATCATCATCAATTGTATGTGAAATCATTTTGTTAGCATCAACAAGCCAAGTCTCATTAGTTCCATCACCAATTTGCAATTTGCATCTAAATTCATATTGATTATCACCTTGCTTACTCACCACCCCCCATCCATTTGCAACATCCGCCTGATATATATCCTCAAATGTGCAAGGAGAACTCTCATTAAATCCTACTACTTTGATGGTATTGCTACCACTATCATAGGTGATACTGCCTGCTTTGCATCCTCCTATGCCAAGCAAAAGGAGTGTGAATGCAAACACCAAAGCAATTCTCCTCATTTTCTCACCTCCTCGCCTTAATGATTGTGTAGAGAGTGCCTGCAATTGAAATCACCAGCAAAATGTATGCGATGTGCTGTGCTGAAGGGGGAAGTAATCCAATCATCGCAACACCACTAATCATTCCCACTATTGACGGAAGCATCACATCCTCCTGTCTAATCCAGTATGCAAGGAAAATTCCTCCGAAAAACATCGCCCAAAACATATCAGTGAGAAGTGAAGTATAAACACTTGGAATTGTTTCTCCCAATTTTGAGATATTCAGAAGATTTCCGCCTTGCATGAGAATATTGAATGGTGTTGTGAAGTTCTGCTCCAGCAGTTTCTCTTCCTTTGAGACATTCACGCTCATTACATCTGAACAATTCTCATTATCACACGCCTTGACATAATAGGTGGTATTGACCTTGAGAAATGTTGCAGTGATTGTGTATGTGCCATTTCCCTGATGCGAGTAAGCGTAAGGAAAGGAGATGTTGGAAGGACTGACAAAAATGTAGCCACTTGAAGTTGCATTTGCAATAGTGATTTTGATTTGCGTCTCTGTTGCTGTGATTTCTGTAATGTCAATCGCTTGTGTCGTTGCTACGAGAAATGCAAAGATGCCAAGAATGCAAATTCCTTTCCACCCCCATTCCCTTCCTCTCTCCACCATCTCTCCTCACTCCATATACTTCACACTCCTTCCGCTTAAGAATTGGATTATTGCCCATACATATATCAGATACACAGCACCTTGAAAGAGGAGAGCAACTTCTGTCGGAACTCCGAGTGTCTGTGTTAGCGGAATATAGACAATTGCAATTGCAAGCAACATATTGAGGAATTGTGGAATTGCTCTCACAAATGCATCTGTTGCAGTATCAAGTAGTGAAGGCTCTGATGACTGATTTTGTATTTCCTGCACATTCCAATTCGTCAGTTGAACAGCAGAAGGGTCAACATATGTTGTTGAGAACAGGTCAATAGATGCTACAAATCCAATACTTGCCTCCAAGCATACCAGAAAGAGCAAAATATCATATGCTCTCATTTAGACGCCCACCTCCTTCTCCCTCTTGCTCATATATGCTAAAATTCCCAAGCATAAGGCAATTATGATTATGCTGATGTTTGGAAGCCATCCGATGTATGCAAATATCAAAGACACCATAGGAATTGCAACATATCCAAATTTCACTGTAGTGAAGGAAAACATAGCAGTCAGAAAGAGAATGATAGCAATTGCAATCCATGTGCAGTATGCTCTTGAGATGCCCAAATCCAAGAACCAAGCAATTCTCAATATCCTGCTCCTCCCCATCTCTCCAAATCTTGAGTGAAAGACGGAATAGCCCCACATATATTCTTCGCCTGCTTTGTATGGCACAGTGTAACTTACACTCACATTTGAGACATTTGTGAAGTTTTGCTGGTAGAGAAGAGAAGTGGAGTTATACACGAAGAAGGTGAGGTTTTGTGTTTGAGCAAGGCTATCGTTATACACAAGTGAGAGAGTGATTTCATCATCACCAATCTCATAACTCAAGTTGAAGGTGATGTAATCCTCTGATGAAACAATTGAAGATGTTACTGGCGTCAATACCACTGTATAATGGTCTGCTTTTGGATAAATTCTGATTGTCTTATTGATGCCTAAACTCTCATTCACAAATCTCACCTCATACTCCACATTCTCCATCATCACAAAGGTTATTGCTCCTCTACTGTCAGTTGTGCCGTTTAGAGTTTGATTTGCGTAATAGGATATGCTCTCGTCTCTTATTCCAAACAAATTCAAGAGCCAATTCCAACTACCCGTCGTTGTGGAGATTGGTATTGCCTCTACATAAACATTAGTGAGAGGATTGCCAAACATATCAACACAAGCAAACTCAACTTGGTGTGGTGGATATGAGATGCCAACTCCCTGCTCTATCTCACCCTCAAGTGGTGTCAGATAAACAATCTTCTCCACATCTCCATACACATACACATACTCAATTGCAGAATAGTAGCCATCAGCAGCAACTTCCACTTTGTGAATACCATATTCAACACCTGTGAAGTTGAGCCATCCAACTGTTGTCTCCTTTGTCTGCTCTCCATCATTTAGTATTGCCTGAAAGTTGAAGATTGTTGCATGTGTTGATGCATCTCTTGCCTTTATCGTGAGATTATATAAGCCATGCATCAGGATATACACATACTCAACTTCTCCACTTGATAAATTCACTTCATAGGTTTCAGAAGGTTTATAGCCTTCACGAGTTGCATTTAGGTAGTATATCCCTGGTGAGAGTTTTTCAAATGCAAAATATCCTATACCGTTTGTCGTTGTGCTTGCATTCCAAGTTTCATTCCAAATTCTCACCGTCGCATAGGAAACATTCTGGTGAAAAGGATATGACTGTGTCAGTCCAACAATTGCAGGTGCTGTGACATTAATGTGAGATGCATCTGGAAGGAGGAAAAGGTTAATCTCATACAATCCACTCTGAAGTGGTGTGAATGAGAAGTTGTTGTGTGTGTAGTTTGTTTTTGATGCATTCATCTGAATTATTTCATCCACAATAAAATCAGTGAGATTGTAATAGCCTGTTGTTGCATCTGTTGTTGTGTTATGCCACACTGTTCCCTGTGATGCATTTACATTTACACCACCTAACACACACTCACTCTTCGCATCGTAACTCACACCTTCAATATCTACTCTCTCCTCAATTTGCATCATATCGTATGCTAAATCTACTGGCTCTGAATACTGCACTAAAACTGCATAATAAGTTCCCTCATCAAGTTCATTTGAGTTGAATGTTATTGTTCCACTCTCTTTTGTTACCTGCCAGCTCTTCTTCTCATTTCCATATATGTCTAAAACTTTGATGTAGTAGTTATGCGAGGAGAAGTCAGGATTTGCAATATCATATGTGATTGTTACTGTCTGACCGCTTGCATATGTCTCCCTGTCAAATGCAAGATATGATGTCTCATAGGGAGGCATGTAGTATAAAGTAGCATAATCATGTAACTGTCCATTCTTCTCTATTTCCCACACATAAAGACCATAATTGTATCCAAGTGTTTCTGTGCGGTTATACACCACAACACCTGCACCTTTTGATTTTGCCTCACTCGTGATGTCCGTTGTATTCACTATTGCTCCTGTTAGTAATCTCCTCACTTTTATTGTGTATTCATCATTCTCCTCATCAAAGTATAATGGAATTGTCCAATATACATCAATCTCATCATCATCAAGTTCAGTTGCATTCCAGTCCCAGAAATACTCTCCTAAATCAATCATAGCATAAGGTTCTGTTGTTATATCATCAATATGCCAATTCGCTCCATAATAGCAATCAAACATAATGTAATGAGCATACTCATCTCCTATATACTTTTGGTCTATGAGTGTTCCATTAACAAAGAAATATGCATGTTTGTTCAGGAATACAACCTCGCATAGTGCTCCTATATTGTTGTAGAGTGAGTCAGCAAGATTTGCACTTTTGTTTAAGGTATTTTCACTACTATTCAAATACCAAACACGAAGTTCTCCATAACCATCCCATTTTTCTGCCGCATTTATACTTCTAAACGAAAAATATGAGGATTGTGTTTTTGGAGACCTGAACCTGACATAGTCCCCTGCACCCCAAACTGACATATTTACATATCTTGAGTATTTTTTCTCATGGTTCCATGTAGAACCCCATACAATGCTGTTTCCACTTGTGATACTAAAACTGGTGTATTCTGGTCTGGTGCCTCTGGTTACTATCCACCCATCATACTTTCCATCCTGAAAGTCATATTGCCACCCACACACCACAAGAGGAAGTAATGAGAGAGAGAGGAAAAATATGAAGGAGAAGATTATCAATACTCTTCTCACCACTCTTCTTCCTCACCTCCTTGCTGTTGGTAGTAAGTGTATTTGTGCTTTTTCACAATATACTTGAACAGCCATACGAACATCGTAAAAATGAAGATGAGTGGAAGGTAGAAGAAAACATTTACCAAGTTTGGCACAACTGTGAGTGCTTGTGCAAATGGTGATGTTTCACCGATGCCAACTACATTTGTGAGAGGGGGTAGAATTCCACACATCACTGAACCTATGAGGAAGAAGAAGACAATTGCAAATATGATGTTCAGCATCACAACAAAGATTGCAGTTCCCATTCCCATTCCTTCTTCATCATCCATTTATCACACCACCTCTCCACTTCTCTTCTCAATTGCTCTCTTGATTAGCCATACCAATAAAGTGATAAAGGCGAAGAATGGAAATGCATACCAAGCCCTGAAGAGCCAATTCATCGCTTGCGTCTGTGCATTTGTCCATGATGTTGCATCTGCAATTGTCGGAACAACATCCTTAATGTTCTGCACAATCGGTGAGATGAAAATGTAGGCAAATGCTACCATGAATACCAAAATCACAAATACTGCAATCTCACCTGCTTGTCCCTTGTTGTTCAGCATTTGCCCTCCTCACCTGTGCCAATTCATGCACACTCCTTACCTTCTCCACACTCTTTTGTATTCCCTCCTCTCTTCCACTTTCTCCTCCTTCCATAACCTCTGATATTTCCTCACCATAAACACTTTGATATAGAAGGGAGGAGGCAAAGTCAAGTGCCTGCCTCTCTAAATCTGTGAGGTCGGGTCGTTGAGCGAGATTTTGCAGAATGGCGAAATACATCACAATTCCATCTCGTTCAGGAATTTCCATTTTCACATTTCATCACCTCCTCAATACTCCTTTCAGCAACTCTTCAGGAGTGGCAATTGGAGTGATTTTGAGGAATTTGCTTGCTACTCCTTTCTCCAACATCTTTCTGAATTCAAACTCCTTCCTCCTTCTCCTCTTCCACTTCGGATATTCTGCTCTTGCAGAGAAGGAGAAGAATGCTGAACTTACTACACTCCTCCTTCCTCCTTTACTCATCTTGCTAACACTCTTTGAGAGTTTTGAAAACTCACCTCTACTCACACTTCCTTTTGACATCTGTGAAACAACTGAAGAGGTTGAAGTGAATGCCGAAAGCACAGAGGAAGAGATTGATGTGAATGGTGATGTTGATTTCCTTGTTGATGTTGAGCGAGAAACTGAAGGACTTGGAGTGGTAGATATTACAGAACTCACAACACTTCTGCTTACTCCTCTGCTTACACTCTTACTCCCACTCACCAATCCTGAACTCTTTACAGCATTTGAAAGTGAGGTGAAGGCACTCCTCACTGCTGGTGATGTTGTATGGAGGGAGGAAGTGAATGGGGATTTCACCGCAAACACTGATGCTGAAATTGCAGTTGATTTTCCTGCCACTCCAAGCGAAGGTCTCATCAACTCTTTCATACCCACGCCTTCAAATACTCCGAGTTCAACTCTCACTTTTCCTTGCTTCTGTGCTTCTTCCCACATCTTCCTCGCTTTCTCTGCAACACCTTCTCCCCAACTCTCAATCCATCTGTTCAATCTAAACTCTAACTCACTTGCCTTCCTATACCTGCCAAGCATTCTCAATCGCTCTGCCGTTGCCTTTCCTGCAAAGAAGTAGTCAAAGATGTCCTTAACTCTTCCTGCGTGTGCAGGTGCTATGTATCCTCGCACCTCACCAAATCTCACTGGTTTTGCCCTTAACTCAACTGCACCACTAAACTTTCTTAACGCTTGCTCGGAAAGTGTTGTTGTCCAAATCTTCTCTTTTGTTTTGATGAGTTTTCCTGTTTTGAAGCCATAGGCAAGGTATCCTCCCTCTCTTGCAAGAATTCCTCCCTCTAATGAGATTTCGCCAAATCCAATTGGATGGATGTCAAATAACTTCTCTCCTGATGCTTTCACGATAACGCTCTCACCTTCCACTTTCACCACTTCTCTTCCTGCTTTCTTGTTTATTACTTCAGTAACTCTCTTTGCAAATTCAGCAGGATTTCTCACTTGCACATCAATATCTCGTGGTGTGCGTGGGAGTGCCTTCACCCCAAATTGCCTTCCAATCGCTTCCTGCATCACACTGCCATATACTCTTGCCTTTGCCCTCTTCAGTTCCTTGATAACGACATCTCCAACGCCTTCAGGAAGGTTATGCTCCTTCTCCACGACATCCCTTATAACATCTCCTAACTCACGAGGCTTCGCCCTAACGCCCTTAATGATTTGTTGCGATTTTATGCCCCACTCAATCTTTCCAATTTCAAATGGTGCTTTTCTTTGCATGTATTCAAGTGCAATTCCTCGCTCAAATGGTGTTTGTGGTGTGTATGCTTCCATACTCAAAACTTCTCCTCTCCATTTTGGCATTCCAAGTGAAATTGGCTTGAATGCTCCACTCCCCCTCTCTGCCAATCTCAATAGTTCAGATGCCTTACTCACAGAAATAACTTTTGGCTTCACAGGAATTCTTGGAATGAGTTTATGAAGCAGTGTTGGTCTTCCAACATAGAACTCACGAATTGGCACTTTCACATAAGCGTATCCGCCACCAACTGCTGGAACTTTGAACACTGTGTATTTTGGAAATAGTCGTGAGGAAATCTTCTCAACAAGCATCGCACCATGAGGAATGACTGCCTCAACTTGCACCCTTCCTTTCCACCTAATCTTTGCTAATGCCTCCGGTGAGATGTATGCATGAATCCTCGGTGCTTTCCTCTCAACGAAACTCTTCAGTGATGCAAACTTCTTTATCTGAAATCCTCTTGCACCTCTTTCTCTAATTGCTTTCATCACTTCTTTTGGGAGCCTCATTCCTTCTGCAAATTTTGGCAACTTCACTCCTCTCACTTTAATCTTGTATAGTGTTGGTGCTTTGCCCTCTGCAATGATCTTTTTCCTCAAAAGTCCAATCTCTACTCCTCTTATTTTGAGGAAGCGAGGATATGCTTTCGGTGCAACATACAAGCCCTTTGTTGGTGATGTTCCTTCAAGCACCTCTGTAACTGATTTGAATGGGCTTTCTGATGCATGCCATACCTCTCCTTTTCTGAAGTATCTCAAGAGCCTTTCAGGTGTTGCTACATTTGGACGAAGCATAATCTCTGCTGGTCCTCTTGTTGTTTCTGTTGTGATGGCAATCTCTTCAGGATGCAAAAATCTTGGATAAAACACTTTCCTTACTGCTTTTCTCACAAAAGGAGGCTCTGCAAAACTCACAAGAGGTTTAAAAGTTGCCTCACCATGCAATTTCTTTATCTCAATTCCAAGTGATGCTATCCTTCCTCTCGGAAATTCTGCAACACTTATTGTTGGTCTCACAGGTAACTTCTTGTAGGCATAGGGAGCAAGAATTGTTGTTGCAGTTTCAGCACCAAACTCGTAAGGACGCTTTTTAATGTATTCTCCAGTTTCAATAAATTCCTTCTTTAGTCCTGAAGGTGTTGCAATTCCCTTAAATCCCATCCTCAAAATAGGAATGCCTGTGAGTGCAATAGGTGTTCTTAACAATCCACCAACAACACCTCTCTTCACTTGCTCTGCTGGTGAAAGTGGTGCTGGCTTTATCTCTTCAATTTTCTGCCTGTATGTTGTTATCTCAAATCCTCGCTCTGTTGGTCTTCTTACACTCCATTCTCTTATTCCTTCAGTTTTCGCAAACTTCTCTGGTGCAACTTTTGCAAGAACAGGTTGCACAACAACACTCTCATACTTCCTCTCCGCCCTCTCTGCAAGTTTTGATGCAAATCCTGTGATATATTGAATTCCTTTCCAAATCTTCTGTGGTGTTGGCACTTGTAACCTTCCTGTGTAATACCACACTGGCACTCCCTCTCTCCTTAACTCTCTTCTGATTTGCTGTGATAATCCCATAATATCATGAATACTTGGAATTTTAGGTGGAGAAATTCTTGGAGGTGTTATTGATGGAGAAGGAGGTTTAACTACTCTTGCTGGTGTAGGAGGTGGGAGTGAGGAGGGAGTGGGTTTTGGAGGAGTAGTATAAGGCATATACTTCCTTCTCCACTCTTCTTCTCTCTGCTCTAATCTCTCCATAGTGGGTTTAGGCGGTTTAAAGTATGTTGTTGTTATGTTTCTGAAAAAGTCAAAAATCACTGCATTTCACCTCCACTCTCACTCATATTATTAAATTTGCATTCATGCAATATAAACCTTTCGTCAAGGGTTGATTTTTCAAACTTCCTTCAAAACATCTTCCTCTTTCACCCTCTTCCTTCTCCTTCTGCTCCTCTTCTCCTCTTCAGGTTTCTTGAGAAAGTCCTCAAGTGCAGTGATTGCCTCTTCCAGATATTGCTCCCTCCTCTCAAAATATTCGTTATACACATCATTTGGAATTCGCAAATTATAATAATCCTCAAATACACGCCTGATTACCATCTTTCCTGATGGAAGAAGCATAGATTTGTATCCAATTGCAACTCTGTTCTCATTCTGCAACTTCACAATTCTCACACGATAAAACTCATAACCTCTGATTGCTTTCAAAAGATTTTCAGGACTTGGAGTTGTAATGAGAATTGCTTTGACTGCAATACCAACAACATCAAACAAATTTTGTAGGTATTCAGTCAATTGCCTACTCCTAAAAAAGAGATACTTTGACCCATGAACACCTGCATCATCCCAGCATATTACCCTCAATTGCTTCTCCTTTGAGAAGTTTTTGAGCACTCTATTCTTGATTGCACTGATTAACTCTTCCAGATTGAAGAAAACATTATCCAATACCATATCCCAATCTCTGTAAATATCATACATCACAAGCAGTGAATACATCGTCTTTCCACTTCTCTGCATTCCGTAAATTACTCCACCCACCATATCTGGACGACCAGTAATTATTCGTGAGAATGCAAAAACATATTTGTCATCTTCAGGTGAGATGAGTTTCCACTTGTCAAAAGGATTGTCATTCATGTTATTATTCCACCTCCTCTTAACACTGTCCGCTCCTCAATCAATAGCAAGCCAACTTCATCCAACTTCTCAATCACATACTGCACATATTTTCTCACATATTTCACTATTGCTCTTCGTTTCATTTCCTTGTATGTTGTGATACCAACCCTTTCCTTTACTTTTGCAATTCTGCTAATCTCTCTTTCCATTTCTTTCTCGTATTTCTCCATTTTTGCATCAATTTCCTCTCTCCAAGAAGGTTTGAGTAGTGTCTTCAAATTCTCTAATTCTTCTTTTCCATCATCACCAGCATTAATTGCATCCATAATCCTTTGCATTTGAATAAAGAGAAGGTGAGGATATGCGAGTTTTGAGATATACTTTTCCTCCTCATGTGGAAATGAAGAAGAGTAGTCGTCATAACTCATCTTCTTCCTCACCTCTCTTCTTCCTTGCAAATTCCTTTAATGCAGAAATCAGTTCCGTCATAGTTTTCTCACTCAACTCACTCTTTACACTCTCCTCACTTTTCCCTCTCACTTTCCTACTCTTCAATCTTCCAAGCAATCCTCCTTGCTTCTCTGATTTCTTCAGTGTTTTCAGTAGTTTCTGCACTTCTTTCTTTCCACTGCAAATGTAGCACTCTCCATGAATATCATCACTTCTCACCAAGTTTCCATTTCTGTCGCAGATTATCATCCATCCACCTTCTGCAGAGATGTGAAGTGCGAGAACTGGTGTTGTATACACATTATTTCCATTTCTCACGACACATGTTAAGTCGGGAAAGAGGACATGGTAATCATAAACTTTTTCACCTTCCACCTCTCCACCTTTCTCCTTTTCATGTATTCGCATATGTAGGTGAATTGCTCGCTTATCAATCTCCTTTCCACAAATGTCACATATCACCTTTGTCATTTTACATCACCTCCATTATGACATGAATGAGTGTGTTAGGATGAACAGCACGCCCAAACCCAAGCAACCCATGAAAATCAACATTCCATACTTGATGTAATCCTTCACTTCACTTCCTAACTGCTCCCTTATTGCACTCTCCAGCACTGCTTTTGTGTGAGCAACATTTGCAGATGTGTATGCTGAAACTGTGTCAATTGCATTCGCAATCACCTGATATGTGAATTGCCCTGTCTTTGTCTTCATCTTCTCAATCTCTTCCCTGTTCCTCTCTATGAACTTCAGCAGATTTATCATCTTTTGCACCATTTCCTCGTTGTCAAGTCCTGTGTCGCTTAATGCTCTTCTCATCGCCTCTTCTTGTGATAATCCTTTTCCTAAATACTTCTCATAACGAGAAATGACAAAGAATGCAATATCCTCAATTCCACTTACATCAATTTTATGCTCCTTCAAGTAGTCCTTGAATTGTGAGAATGCTACTGCCTCTCTCGTTGCAATTGTTTCAGGAATGTTCACAAAGTAATGATAGATTGGTATTCTTCCATTCCATCTCTCAAGTGTTGCATTTGTTCCTTTGAACTTTATACCGACATCACCAACATAGTAATAATTCGTCACAGAGGGATTTAACCTCCTCTCCTCTCTTGGAATATATGCTCTGACAATTCCCTCTGGATAATGCACCAGAGCAAGTGGCTTTCCTTCCCGTCTTGCTCTCCAGAAGATGAATGCTTCAGGAGCATATCTTTTGATTGCAAGTGCAAACATTACCAAAGCCATAGATGCAATTATTGCCCAAAGGAGGAAGCCAAAGAATAGGAATTCAGGAACAATAATCACAAGACATCACCTCCTCTTAAAGAATGGTAGAATGCCAAGGAAACTCCTCTGTGGATACCTCCTCAACCGCTCTCTCAACTCATATTCATCCATTCTCATCAACTCCTCTCTTGCCACAATTTGTCTCTGTGAGACAAGTGCAATTCTCTCAAACCCATCCATACTTCTCAACAACTTTGCTTGGAATTTGATTGTGATTAATCCAACAATATGATGGAATTCTGGAGTTAGGTCAAACTTTGTCAGTCCAAGTGGAAGGTCAGCATCAATCAGAGATTTTTGAATGAGAATGCGTTGCAAATCTCTTTCTCCCCGAAGCCTTGTGATTGCAAACTCTCTGTGAAGAAGTGTGTATGCATACAAAATCAATTTCTCCTTTGCCGTGATTGAAAGAGATGAGCGGAGTATGTATTCTGCGATTTCCTTTGTTGTGCTGTCCTTTAAGAGTGCATCAAGGAAGCGAACAAATTCATTATCAAAGAGTGTCTCATCTGCTCTAATGTGTGGTGTTGGCAATCTTCCTTCAGGTGCTACTGTATCAAATTCGTCAAAATCTTCTGTTTCAACACCTTCTTGCTCTTCTTCTACTCCTTCTCCTTCTTTCTGTGCATAATACTCCTCACTCATTCTTACTCACTCACCTCCTTTCTCCAACTTCACTATGTAGTCGTTGCCCAATCTCACAATTCTCACTTTCTTCTCCACTTCCAACTCTCCAACAATTGACTTTGCTGTTGGTGGAGATGCTTTGATTACTTTTGCGAGCATCGGAATTGTTGCTATATGACCATTAACATTTTTCAGAAACTCAACAATCTTCTGCTTCATTTCCTCTCTCTGCTCCTTTTTCAATCTCATTTTCATCACCTCCTTTACCAAGTATTTTCCAAATTCTATCAAGGTATCTCAATTGCTTTCTATGCACTTCTTCAATTACTTTCACAATTGCATGTAGTTTATCCAACTCTCCTCTCCTTGTATATACTTCCAGTAGGATGTTCCACACCATTTTACTTCACCTCCTCCACAACAAGCATCTCATCTCCCTCAACACACCTCTCCAGCCTTGCTATATGTTTCTGCCCTTCATTAATTCCTTTCTTTTCCACTATTAAATACTTTGTGGTAGATGAGGAAGTGAGAGGAAGGAAGCGTTGAGCATAGAAACAGCACAAGCAGTAGTTTGCCCACCATTTCTCCTTGTCTGCAAGAAATACAACATCTTCACCTGAATTCTGTTTCAATTGCTTGAACACAGCACATTCCCTCTCCTGTGTTGAGATTTTATGCATTTCGTAGAGGTTTGTAACCGAACTTCCAATCAAAATGAATGTGAGAAGTGTGAGTGCAACAATATTTCTCTTCTTCTCACTCCTCGCCAGAATGTAGGCATAGAGCAAAGCAAAAGCAATCGCAAATACTATAAGAGGAGTGAAGGTCGTTGAGAGGATTGTGGGAAGAGTTAGCGAGGCATTCACCAAGTCTGCATGAATGAGGGAGGGGAGAGCAAAGAAGAGATATGCAACAACACATAAGGCAACTGTCTTTGCTCTTGTCC
>Ga0190309_1000146_pt1 | contig 22692 bp, 19 predicted proteins | sample 48700767_MG_FD_161656 | JGI IMG/M metagenome (GOLD analysis project Ga0190309, IMG submission 161656) | Hydrothermal vent sediment bacterial communities from Southern Trench, Guaymas Basin, Mexico - 4870-07-6-7_MG | ecosystem: Environmental > Aquatic > Marine > Hydrothermal vents > Sediment ... | reverse complement strand
AGTAAAAGATTTTTTGCATCCTCTTCCAGTGGAGAAACTGTATGGAATTGGACCTAAAACAGCTGAACGCTTAAAGGAACTAGGAATAAAGACGGTAGGCGACCTTGCAAACTTTGACGCTGTAAAATTAACGGAAACTTTCGGGAAAAACATGGCTTACTATTTTATTATGCTTGCTAACGGTCAGGATTATAGCGAAGTAAAGGAGAAAGCAAGAAAATCTATTGGTAAGGAAATCACATTTGAAGAAGATACCGATAACATTGAAAAAATATTAGAGGAATTGTCTTTTATCGTTGAAAATCTTATTAGAAGAATTAAATCAGAGAAATTGACCTTCAGAACAATAACAGTTAAGCTACGATACTCAAACTTCGAAACACATACAAAAAGTAAAACCTTTAATTCGATACAACTTAACTCAAAAAAGATATTTAAGAAAGTTAAAGATTTATTCCTGACTGCATACGATAACGAGCAAAAATTAAGGCTAATTGGTGTGAGATTCTCAAATTTAACTGATTTATCCCCGCAAAGAACGTTATTAGAATTCATTAACCTGAAAACTGGTTTAACAAAATAAATTAGGAGTAAAATAGATTATTATGGTATATTGTTATCCTAGTGCTTGATTTACTAGTTCTATTATGTCGTACATTTTGAGGTTTGAACCATAGGCTTTTATGGCATCGCCGATGTTTCTGTAGCAGAATGGGCATGCGGAAACTATTGCATCTACTCCTAGTGCTTCTGCTTCTTTTACTCTTTCATAAGCGATTTCTACTGCCCACTGTGGGTAGCCTGATTTTACTCCTCCTCCTGAACCGCAACACCAGGAAACTTCTCTGCTTCTGGGCATTTCTACGAGTTCGATTCCTGGAATGGCGGTTAATACGTTTCTAGGTGCATCATATACTCCGGAATGTCTTCCTAGGTGGCATGGATCATGGTAAGTTACTTTCATGTTAATTTCCTTTTTGAATTCGAGTTTTCCGTCCTTTATGAGTTGTTCTAGTAGTTCTGTTGTGTGTAAAACTTCAAAATCATGTTTTGCTCCTAGCATATCCCCGTATACATCTCCTAGGTAGTCTATTTTCCATGTTCTGTAGCATCCAGCGCATGTTGTTACTATTTTCTCTGCTCCAGCCTTTTTAACTTCGTTAACGTTATGTTGAGCTATTTTGCTTACTGAAACCCATTCTGTTTCCCATTGTCCCGTTCTTAGAAGCGGAGAGCCGCAGCACCATTCGTCTTTTAGAATTGTGAAGTCTACTCCTAGTTTCTTGAATACTTCCACGGTAGCTAGAGCTAGTTGTTTTTGTCTGTAGGATGATGTGCACCCAACAAAGTATACGATTTCGGCTTTTTCTGGAAGTTTAATATCGCTTGGAAGCCAATTCAATCTGTCTGCATGTTTTTCCATGTAAGGGTTATGTTCTTTGCCGGTATGCACTCCGAAGGCTTTTTGTCTTCCAGGTAGTTCCATTCCAGCTTTTACGTATTCCGCTCTTAAAGCTTCAATTATTGCAACAATTCTATGTCTATATCCGACTTTGGGTTCTTCTAGTGTGCATTGTTGTTCGCAGTTTGCGCACGTTGGACATGCAAAGAGTATGTCAACTATATCTGGGTCTTTAATGTCTACCTCTCCTTCAAGTACGGCTCTTGCTAACCAAGATTTCCCTCCAGCAAAGAAGGTTTCGAATTTGAATTTTTCTCCTGCTGGACACGAGGGTTCAAAGGCTCCTGGAGGCCACCCTTCCTTGGTTGGCCATTTCCATGTGAATGTACATAATCTACAGTGTAAGCAATTATATATGTCATCTTTTAGTCTTTCAAGATATTTATACGTCATATTTCTCCCCTCCTATGGAAGTGCAAGTCTTCCTGGGTGCATAATACCATTTGGGTCTAACACCTTCTTTATCTTCTTAAGTAAGTTATAGTACCCTGCCGCTTTTGACATCACCAGAGGTGCGTGGACCATGGCGTTTGGTCTGTAGGGTATTCCTCCCATGTCTAGGAATATTTCGGTCATTTCGGTGTCGAGACGTTCAACTTTTTCAAATTCTTGTGGATCTTTTGGATCGAAGAGCACAATTGGCATTAAAAGTCCTTGTCTGCCGTGGTCGATACCTGCTAGCCAGACTACGGGTGAAAACTTGTATTTCTCCATTAGCTGCTCTGCGATTTTTGCAAATTTAGCGGATTCTTTCCATGGGACATACCAGGTTATGAAGAGTAGTCCTCCGCCTTTATGGCCTGCGTATGGTACTGATATTCTGTTGGGCTTTGTTAGCCTTGCTATTATTTGTTTTATATCTAGTTTCCATTCGAAGAGATTTTCTTCACCGTATTCTTTCTGATATTTCTCGAGAACGTTTCTAATTTTTTTCTTTATTATTTCTAGTTCTTCTTGCGTTTCTGCTCCTAGTTCGAAGTTCATCCAGACTTGTGGCAATCCTTTTGGTTTAGGTCTTGGAGGCCACACGTATTTAGCTCTTCTACAGGTTGCTAAATGGTAGTTTCCTCCTTGTGCTAGGTCAACTACTTCATGTTTCATAACTTCGAGGCAAGGCTCAATTAGATACTCCCAGTCACTTGCGCCGAAGGCTAAAACCTCTCTGTATTTTGGCAGTGGAAATATCTTGACAGCCATTTTAGTTACTATTCCAAGGGTTCCTTGTGAGCCGAGGAATAGACCTGTAAGATCTGGGCCGAACATCCATCTATAGAACCATTTTGAGGTCGGTAATGCTGCTGAGCCTGTTCTTATTATTTCTCCTGTTGGTAAAACGACTTCTAGGCCTAGTACGTCGTCTGCTGCTGGCCCGTATTTTGTTGCTAGGAAATGGAATCCTCGGTCAAGATGGTCGCCGACTATCGTTGCGGCTGGTGGTGCTCCGTCTGGGATTCCAGGCCTGTAGTCTGGGTAGTGTTCTTGCATGTATTTCCATGCTTGTGCAACGGTGACTCCTGATTCTACAACCATGTACCTGGCGTCTGTGTCAACTTCAATTATTCTGTTCATTCTACGGAGATCTATTAGTATGCCTCCTCCGTATACGGGTGTTGCCACTCCTCCACTTAGCCCCCCCGATTGAGGGATGACAGGGATTTTTTCTTTATTGGCTAGGATTAATATTTTTCTTACTTCTTCGACGCTTTTTGGTCTTACTATTACTGCGGCTTCTCGTGAATGTATGTCCATGATACCTTTTGTGACGTAGCCTGCTCTGATTGGTTTTGCTGTTGATACGTTTTCGGGGCCAACTATGTTTTTCAAAGCTTCAATTATATGCTCCTTCATCTCACTCCACCATTTTAACTCATTATTTGCTGTTTTACTGCTAAATGTTATGATTAGTTAAATATAAGTATTTTGTAACTTCTAGGCTTCAAAAGACATAGTAAAATGCATATTTATATGCAAATACGACAAAATGTATTCTCTGTTTTGACATAGTTTTGAAATTTAGCCTAGCCGTCTATAAATCCTAGCTACAAAACTACTCTTCTTCGTATCCTTACTATAACTTATAAGAAATTGAATCAAACTTTATCATTTTAATATTTTAATCACCAGAAAAATGCTTACTAAGATACTATCTAAAATTTTTCGTAGCATGTTTACCAATAGATTTGAGATTTCCACTATTCGTTTAATTTTCTAAAAGTTTTTAGAAAATTGAGCTTATTATTTCGCTAACAGTTTTATAGATCCACCCCATTAAGCGTAAAGTGAACCGATAGTTACCCCAATCAAATATCCAAACACTTCCTAGGAGTCCGACAGCACCCACTACGGCTAGTATGCCCAGCACCATGTAATCTAAAGCAGTGTACTTTAATTGTTTTCTCTCAGTTCTTTTGGCAGGATTGTATGTAAAACCTCGAAGTTCAACTGCAATAGCAATCTGTTGAGCTCTCCTTAAACTATTAAGAAGAGAGGGAATTATTACAGGTATGTATCTTTTTAGTGCTCTGACTGGGTTTCTTGTTTTATATTCAACACCTCTTGCCGCTTGAGCCTCCATTGTCGTCTGAGTTTCCCGTAAAAGTACCGGTAAATAGCTTACCGCCGCGCCCATGGCTAATGCAAATTCAGGTGGAAGCTTCCATCGAGTCAACGCGGAAATAAGATCTTTTATAGGAGTAACTAAAAGGATAAGACGAATTAGAAGAGCAAATCCTATGAAGCGAAGCTGCATCCCTACAATATAGACGATTGTCTCTACATAGATTGGGTGACCAAATAAATAGCATAGAAGCGTGGGAGTCCAAGGAGCATGATACCCAATTAGGTTAAAAACTGCATAAAGAATTAGAATTGGTGTTATTGCTTTAAGTATTGGCGTAAAACGGTCGAACGGAACCTTGGCTGATTTAATAATAATGAGCATGCATACCACAAGCAAGGCGAGAATAGTAGGATCAGAATATCCTATTATGAAAATTGAGAAAACAACATACATTATAATCTTTACTCGCGGATCCAAACGATGTATCCACGTATTTCCAGGTATATAATCAAACGCCATATTAAATCACCCCCATATCGTTTAAAAATTGAATAAATTCCTCAACTCGTAATGCAGTTGGAACTCCGTACTTTCTTAACTTCAAAGATAATTGCGTTATTTGGGGTGGCATCAAATACGCTTCTTTTAACACTTCTATCTTCGAAAAAACATCTCTTATATTCCCATCAAGAAGTATGCGTCCCTCTTTCATCACTATTGCCCTTTGAGCATACTCAGCAGCCAATTTCATGTCATGTGTAATTACAATTATGGTTATACCCTCTTTATTTAGTTTACATAATATTTCCATGATTTCTCGTCCAGTTTTATGATCTTGTCCGGTGGTCGGCTCATCTACTATGAGAACCTCGGGTTTCATGGATAAGATAGATGCTATGGCTACTCGCTGTCTAAGCCCCCAACTCAAATTAAATGGATTTTCGTCTAAGTATTCTTCTATTTTCAGAATCCTAGCTGCCTCTGCTACGCGTTCATCTATTTCTTCTTCGCTAAGTTTTAGATTTTTTGGTCCAAAGGCTATTTCTTCACGAACTGTTTTGCTGAATATCTGGTGATCTGGGTTTTGAAAAACATAACCCACCTTTTTAGCTAATTCCGCTATAGAAACTGTTTTTGTATCCATGCCATAAACAATAACCTCTCCACGAGTAGGTTTCAAGAGCCCATTAAAGTGCTTTACAAGAGTTGTTTTGCCAGATCCGTTTTGCCCTAAGATCACTATGAATTCTCTTGGGTATATTTCTAGACTTACTCCCTTTAATGCCTCTATACCTCCAGGATAAACGTGCCATAAATCCCTTACAATTATCACAGGTTTATGCTCCGCCTTCTCTCCACGATTGCCAATTGGCATGACCTCTTTTCTGTTTTCCTTCTCATATATGTTGGTATGTTTTCCTTTTGCGGGGCGAATTTTTTTCGACTCAAGTATTTTAATCAAAATATTATAAGCATCTTCCACGGTCATGGGAATTTCTTTTACATCTAATCCTTTTTCTCTAAGTTCAGAGAAAAGAAGCGTCACATCGGGAACTTTAAGCCCCATCTTGTACATCTTTTTGATGTCAGTCAAGAGATGTCGAGGGTTACCATTCAATATCATTTCTCCATCGTAAAGCACCACTAATCTATCTGCAACTGGTAAGAGTTCTTCCAATTTATGTTCAACTATCACAATTGTTTTTCTTTCCTCTTTGGCAAGTTGAGCGAAGAGATTAAAGAACATCCGACTCCCAATGGGATCCAAATTAGATGTAGGTTCGTCAAGAAGCAAAATATTTGGCTCAACTGCCAGAACAGATGCCAAAACACATGATTGCTGCTCCCCACCTGATAAAGTATGCGGATTTCTATTACGGTGTTTCTCCAACCGAGCAAGTTTAATGTATTTTTCAATTCTTCTTTCGATCTCATCCACTGGATATCCAAAATTTTCGAGGCCAAATGCTATTTCATCTTCCACGGTGGGGGAAATCAGTAACTCTGAAGGATCTTGAAAAACCGTTCCAATTTTGGAAGACAAATAGGCTACTGTAGTTTCACGGGTGTTTACTCCATCAACTATGACATCGCCTTCCATTATACCTCTGAAGAAATGAGGGATTAAACCATTTATACACCGAATTAAAGTGGTTTTTCCAGCACCCGAGGGGCCTGTAATCAGAACTATTTCCCCCTCTCTAACATTGAAATTTATGTTTTTTAGTGCTGGCTTTTTCCCCTCACCATATGTAAATGTAAGATTTTTTATAGAAATAACCTCTCTTCCCATGTCGATACCTACCTCGAACATGTTATCATTGATTATAATTTTAACGTTTTCTACAATCTTATTGTTTTATTTTATGGATTTCAGTAGCCTTTTGAACTTGTTAGTTTTCATATAGATGGTATGTCTCTCGCTGACATTTTTTAATTCTTCGGTTAACATCTTAACCGCTTCAGCTACCATGAATTCCAAAACTACTCCATATATTCCGACTTTCCAGAGATTTAGCACGTTCTAGATATCATACCAGTTTTACGCCCTCCAAATAGCGGTACCCTTTGTGCCATCTTAGTCCTTTTACGCACTCAAAGACTTACATAGTGGTTTTTGAAATTCAGAGAATAATTGTACAATGTCCCACTAATTGAAAAGTATGAATGTACCATATTTATAAATTTATCGCTATTTTCATCAATTATTCAATATTCCTTATTCAAAGCTCGTAGCAATTAGAATCGTGAAAAAACAAAATACTACTAAAAGTTATTGTTTTGAATTTCATTGATCAAAAAAAGAAGTGTGGGTTTAAAGTACCGCTTGATTATGGAAGCACCATTAGGAGTATAACAATTGCTATAATGGAAACTACTGACACAACTATTGATATCAGCAATCCCAACGTATCATAGCGAGTCCATCCAGGTTCAATTGGCTCCGGTAACTCTCCTCCTCTCCAACTCCATCTGGGCTCCATGAATGTTGGTGCAACCTCCAACAGGATACTTAGCGGTATCGCTCTAATTAGCCAGTATATAGTCGTTTCTCCTGTACCCCAAACCCACAGCAGAACTACTTTAAAGGGTATCATATGAAGGACAAAATCGAACATTGCTAGCCAGTACAGAGGAGCAATGAAATAGGCGTGCATCGCTGACCACCACCAGAGGAGTAAATGTCTCTTCCATCCTCTGAGCCTATAAATGCCCTTCACGTTTAAGCAGAAGAGGACGCCACATAGCGAATACCCTAACATATCAGTCCATGGTATGGCAGTGGCGATTCCGATGAGTATTCCAACAATGATTACTACGTATGGCCCCCCGGCAAATGCCGCTACTAAGGTGATTGTATGGCATAAGTCTATTACGAAGGGTGGAACTAGTGGTATGCCAAGTCCCAAAGCCCTCCATACGAAAGCCAAACCACCTAGTGCTGCAGCAATGCCAATTTGGTGAGAGGTAAGTATCGGTTTTCGAGCACTAACACCCTTATTCATGGTTACTTCCTCCCTTTATTGAAATAGTATATAACTAGTATCAGGGCTATGATAACAAGTGCCACACCGATCCAATTTGCAATACCTGACACTTTAAATATTTGAAGAGCTAACATGCACACTTTCGCTCCCTCTCTTACCCTTTTTGTATACAAGGTTAACTATACATTATGGTATCGATTCGATAACTTTTAAATATTATGTTGTAATTTTGTAAAATAATCATCTGAACTGCAAGGCTATGTGGAAAATGTCCAAATACAAAATATGAAGCAGAGGTGTTAAGTAATGTTACATGAGAATGTGGAGAGAGTCTTTCGTCAAGTAGAGGAGATGCGAGACGAAATCATAAAGTTCACACAATATCTAATAAAAATACCGACAGAGAATCCTCCTGGTAGGAATTATCCCGAATTTGCTGAATTTGTCGGAAAAAGACTTGAAGAGTTTGGTTATGAAGTGGAATACGTAGAGGTTCCCGAAGAGCTATTGGAGAAATTGGCTCCAGAAGGAGAGGGACTTCCTAGGATAAATGTGATAGGTAGGCTTAAAGGCGTCTCTGAGAAACCTGTTATTCATTTTAATGGGCATTTTGATGTAGTTCCAGCGGGAACAGGATGGTCTGTAGATCCATATGGTGCTGTAATCAAGAACGGACGAATATATGGAAGGGGGTCAAGTGATCAAAAATCTGGTATTGCAGCTCAAATATTTGCTATTGAAGCAATTAGAAGAGCTGGATTTAAACTGAAGGGAACTGTAGAACAAAGCGCTACGGTAGATGAGGAAACCGGAGGTTTTGCAGGAGTTGGATACCTAGTAAATAAGGGTTATTTAACTTCCGATAAGGTAGACTATTGTATTATCACTGAATGTTTGAATGTTGATAGAATATGCATCGGGCATAGAGGTGCTATGTGGTTTGAAGTTAAGACTTATGGTAAAAAGGCTCATGGTTGTATGCCTAAACTTGGAATCAATGCTATAGATAGGATGGTAATGCTCTTGAATAAAATTAATGAGCAGCTAAGACCAAAAATAGAAAAAAGGAAAACCAAATTACCTGTGGTGCCACCAGAAGCTCGAAACTCTTCTTTGACTCCTACGATTATTCAAGCTGGTTTAAAGGTAAATGTTGTCCCAGATGAGTGTATAGTTAAATTTGATAGAAGACTCATACCGGAAGAGGATACTGAGGACGTTTGGATGGAAATATTAAACGCATTTTCTGATCTGAAAAAGGAAAATCCTCAGCTTCAGTTCGAAATAAGAAAACTCATGGAAGTTAAGCCCGTGTCAGTCCCTACGGACACGGAGGTAGTAAAGGTATTTTCTGAAGCAATAAAGAATGTATTAGGAAAAGACCCTGAATTTGTCTTAAGTCCGGGCTTTGATGACCAGCGTTTTCCCGTTCATGATGGTGGAATACAGCAGTGCATTGTGTATGGACCAGGAATTCTCACACAAGCACACGTCACGGACGAATATGTACTAATTGACGATCTAATTAACTCTGTTAAGGTTATGGCATTAGCTACGATGAAACTTCTTGGAACCTCTTGATCTTCCAATAATATTTAAGCTTTAAGAAGTTTGGAAACCCAGTCTTGAAATGGTAGCATGAAAAATATTTATGTTAAAACTGACGGGGGATTACAATTTGAGAGAGGAAGATGTAATAAAGTTGGCGCAGTCTTTAATTTCCACACCAAATGTAGAAGACACAGCAAAACAGCTAGTCCAATTCTTAGAAAAGAAAAACATATATTTAGAGGAAATTTCATATGAAGACAATCCAGTTATAATAGCTAAGGCAGAAGGGCGAGAAAAAAAGAACCCACTTATCTTTGTGACACACTTAGACGTGGCACCACCTGGTCCTGAAGAATTTTGGAGTTTTCCACCTTTTTCAGGCCAAATAGAAGGAAATGTGCTTAAAGGTAGAGGAGCCGTTAAAGGTAAAGGAGGACTCGCCTCAGTTGCAGTGGCTCTAGCAGATTTGGTTTCTGAGGGAATAAAACCAGAGAGAGATGTCTTCCTTTTGGCGCTCCCTGATGGAGAAAGGGGTTACCGAAGTCTTGAAGTCATTAGTGGATTTGGTAAAGGGTCTGCCCTTATAGTGGCTCCAACTTCTACTATGTCAGAGTGGTCTGTTCCGTTAGTATGTATTTCTCAAGTGGGAAGAGCGAATCTTAGAGTTAAAATTAGGGGACGCTATGCACATCCATCTCTCTCCTGGTATGGTGATAATCCCCTTTTGAAAATTCCTAAAATTATATCGATTCTTCAAGAGATGTGGCCAACTCACAAATATTATCCGACCCGACCTAAAGAGGCAGCAGAGGATCTTCTTACAGCATTCCTTCTTGGGATGCCCACATTAACTCCCATAGGAGTAAGGATAAAGAACGAAGCCAGAATACATACTCCAGTTGAAGTGGAGATAGATGTTTGCGTAACATTACCTCCTAATTATTCTGCTGAAAAAGTGGCAAATGATTTGAATTCTAAACTTGGATTAAAGGATGCCACTATAGAAATATTAGATGAAATTCCCTTCTTCACTGGAAATCCTAATGCTTGGATCGTTAAAGAACTCGAAAAGATAATACTGGACGTAACAGGCTATTTCCCTCTCTATGAATGGTTCCCATACCCAGCGGCCGCTCACTTAATGATGAAACTGGGATTAGCAACTGAAGTTGTGACCTTTGGACCGGGAGACTTTAAACTTTCATACAGAACGGATGAATGGGTAAATGTGAACGATTTGATGATGGCATCCAAGGTATACAGAAGGTTGATGGAGGGTAGAAAACATGTATAGACAGACGGTTAAGAATATTGTTAAAACTGATATATTAGAGGTAAGGCCTGCCAGAGGAACCGGAATTACTCTCAATAATATTCCTGTTTCACCTGCTCATGTAGTTCATAATCTCTTTAGAGTAGACATGGCAGCGAACGGCTATAGAGCATACATATGCGAACATCCCTTAGCCAGCCTTAAGATGTGCGGAGTGCATGACGCTGAAGTCGTAGGGATTCGAAAGGAGTGGGATTTTGCTAGACCTGAAGACCGTTCAGCATATTCTCTGGGATTAAAGCCAAACGCTGTATTAGGTCCACCTACTGGTAGAATAAGTGGAGGCTTAGTGGAGGCTATTGAGAAAGTTGGTATAAAACGTTCAGGTATTGTAAAAGAAGAGACAACAGTGGCAAAGAAGGTGGAATTTTCTAATCCTCACGGAAAGATAATTATTGAACCTGCCCCTGTGGGAACTGGTTTACAGATATACCTCAAATTCGGACAATTCGACCCGATAGAAACAGTATTAGGTGTATATTCTGGACTCGAGCCGAAACTCAGGAGAAAAGTAGCCGGAGCCATAACACCATTCCTTAAGGGTTTGACAGAAGAAACCGCCTATCACACATTAGGAGATTTAATAGGAGATATCGCAGGAACTGGTGGCGTAGATAACGGTTACGTGAAGGTAGAGGTATGGGGCTCCATACATACATTAACCATCACTGCATGCAAAAAGGCTGGTGTAACACGGGCAAGGGAACATTAACGATTTAAAAGCGGCATTGCCGAGTTTTAATGTAATTTCTAACTCTAAAGAGGTGATATCTAAGTTATGTTGGAGGTGATTGAATGAGCATATCTAAAAAAGTTACAGTCCCTAAGCTTAAGAAAATGAAAGAACGTGGCGAAAAAATTGTTATGGTGACAGCTTACGATTATCCTTCGGCTATTATAGCTGATCGAGCGGGAGTTGATATTATATTAGTAGGTGACTCTGTGGGCGTAGTTGAACTAGGCTATGAAAATACCATACCAGTAACAATAGATGACGTTATACATCATGCAAAGGCAGTAGTGAGAGGAGCTAAACGTCCCTTAATAGTTGGAGATATGCCGTTTGGCACTTATCTTAACCCGGAACAAGCAGTGTTCAATGCATGTAGAATTATTAAGGAATCCGGTGTAGATACAGTTAAGTTAGAAGGAGGGCGAGAAGTAGCGCATATCGTTAAGGCAATTGTACGGGCAGGTATACCAGTTCTTGGTCACATAGGATTAACGCCGCAGCGTGCCACAATGCTGGGAGGATATAAAGTTCAAGGTGTAGATGCTGAAAGTGCTATGGATATCATTGAAGATGCCAAGTCTTTGGAAGAAGCAGGGGCTTACGGAGTAGTTTTAGAGTTTACAGCAGCTGAAGTGGCTAAAGTTATAACTGAAGAGTTAAAAATACCTACGATAGGAATAGGGTCAGGTCCGTACTGTGATGGGCAAGTGTTGGTTCTTCACGATCTTGTAGGCATGACCTTCGGTATCGAGCCGCACTTTGCTAAACGCTATGCGGAGGTAGCTCAAGTGATGCTGAATGCTATTAAACAATTTGCTAATGAAGTCAGGGATGGTAAATTTCCAGAGGAAAAGCATACTATTCACATGAAATATGACGAATATAAAAAACTTACAAGTAAATTTGAATAAAAACTCTAATTCAAGCTATTTTACAAGAAATAGTATAAAGGAGGGCGGTTTATGAAAATCGTCGTTTTGGGTGCTGGAGCAATGGGTAGTATATTTGGAGGACATCTAGCTGAGGCGGGAGAGGATGTGATCCTTTTAGACGTATGGCGTGAACATGTTGAAGCTATCAATAACAAGGGGCTACATATAACGGGAGTGAGTGGAGACCGTTATATTAGAGTTAGGGCAACTACTGATGCTAAAGACGTTGGAACGGCGGATCTTGTAATTCTTGCGGTTAAAGCATATAATACTAAAGATGCCATCACAACGTATAGATCCATATTTACCCCTAATACTATTCTCCTCACGATCCAGAATGGACTTATAGACGTTAAAATGCTTGAACAATTATCTGGAACGTCCCGTGTGCTTGTTGGTGTAACAGGACATGGTGCAACTATGCTAGGTCCTGGAGAGGTGTACCATGCGGGACGTGGTAAAACTGTGATTGGAAACCCACGTGGAGGAATCACCGAAGAGGTGAAACATGTTGTTGAAATACTTAATAGAGCCAATTTAGAAGCTGAAGCTTCACCAGATGTTCGAGGAGTTGTATGGACCAAACTTATGGCAAATATAGGCATAAATCCTGTTACCGCGCTTACGAGGTTAAGAAATGGTGAAATTGTTGAAAACCCAGAAACTAGAGCCATTATGGAGATGGCAGTTCGCGAAGCCTATGAAGTAGCAAAAACTCTTAAAATAAAGTTGCTAGTTGATGATCCCATCGCATACGTCATAGATGTCGCTAAAAAGACGGCGACCAATAAATCTTCAATGCTTCAAGATGTAGAGCGGCAACGTCCTACCGAAATTGACGTTATAAATGGAGCCGTTGTACGTATTGGAAAACAAATAGGGGTCTCTGTAACAGTAAACGAAATACTAACAAACTTAATTAAGGGTTTAGAACGTAGCTACCTGAAAAAATAACTTCACTAGTTGTGAGGATTTACCGTTGTTCAACCCTACTGGAACTAACGCAGCTAATCTCTCACCTTTGCATATAGTTAGAAATTCTCCTTTATTCCATTATCTTCTTCAAATATATTTTTCAAGAACCGCCTCTTCTAATGAGAAAAATTTAATTCTTAAAGCTATACATTAAATACCTAAATATATAAGAATATATCAAAGAAAGGCAAAAGAGTCCTCTCAGTGGTGGTAGTTGTGTTTAGGAGTGAATTTATTGAAGAGTTAAAGAAGAAAATAGAAAAGTGGGAGAGGGAATGCGTTCAGGAAGAAATAAAAAGGCGTCCAGAGAGACAGAAAGAGTTTAAGACACTTTCGGGAATACCTGTTAAACGTGTTTATACGCCCTTAGATGTCCAACGTCTTGATTATTTTAGAGATCTAGGTTTACCTGGAGAATATCCTTTCACGCGTGGCATTCACACTACAATGTACCGAGGCCGCTTCTGGACTATGCGTCAATTTGCTGGATATGGGACAGCGGAACAGACCAATCAGAGATTCAAATATCTCTTGAAAGAGGGGGAGACTGGTCTCAGTATGGCCTTTGATTTTCCAACAATAATAGGATTAGACTCAGACCATCCCATGGCTGTTAATGAAATTGGTATTTGTGGCGTAGCAGTTGACACGCTTGCAGACATGGAAATAATTTTTGACGGCATTCCTCTTGACAAGGTTACGACTAGTATGACCATAAACGCTCCAACTCCAGTGCTTCTTTCAATGTATATCGCTGTTGGAGAAAAACAAGGTGTACCAATGTATAAACTTGGAGGGACTGTTCAAAACGACGCGTTAAAAGAATTCATCGCGCAGAAATCTTATGTATTTCCACCTGAGCCAGCGGTGAAACTTGTTACAGACGTTATAGAATTCTGTGTCAAAAATGTACCTAAATGGAATCCTATAAGCATTAGTGGCTATCATATAAGGGAGGCGGGAGCCACAGCCGTTCAAGAACTTGCATTTACCATTGCCGATGGTATAGCTTACGTAGAGGCTATGCTGGAAAGAGGAATGGATGTTGACGAGTTTGCCCCTAGACTGTCGTTCTTCTTCGCTTCCCACAACGATTTCTTTGAGGAGATTGCTAAGTTTAGAGCTGCTAGACGTATGTGGGCTAAAATAATGAAAGAAAGGTTTGGTGCTAAGAAACCTAGATCCATGTGGCTAAGATTTCACACGCAGACTTCTGGAGTCGCATTGACTGCTCAGCAACCTGAGAACAACATTATTAGAGTTACCATTCAAGCTTTAGCAGCTGTTCTTGGCGGTACACAATCCCTTCACACAAATAGTATGGATGAAGCTTGGGCTTTGCCTTCAGAGAAAGCAGTGAGAATAGCTTTGAGAACTCAGCAAATTATAGCTCATGAAAGCGGCGTGGCAAATGTTGTTGATCCCTTAGCGGGCTCCTACTATGTGGAGTGGCTTACCGATAAGATGGAAGAGGAGGCTATGAAGTATATTGATAGGATAGATAGTATGGGTGGAATGATTGAGGCAGTAAAGAAGGGATTCCCTCAGAGAGAGATTGCTGAAAGCGCCTATAGGTTCCAGAAAGAAGTAGAGGAGAAAAAGAGGATCATTGTCGGTGTAAACGAGTACATCGACGAGAACGAGAAGTTAGAGATACCGTTACTACGTGTTGACCCTGAGGTTGTTAGGGTGCAATTGGCTAGGTTAAAGAGAGTTAAAGAAACTAGGGACAATGAGAGGGTTAAGAGGCTTTTAAGTGAGTTAAGGAAAGCAGCTGAACGAAATGAAAATGTTATGCCATATATTTTGAACGCAGTTAAAGCCTATGCAACGCTTGGAGAAATTATGGGTGCTTTGAAAGAAGTTTACGGCGAATATCAAGAACTGATAATATTTTAAAGGAGGACAAACTATGAGTTCGACTGAGAGGAAAATTAAGGTTTTGATCGCTAAGCCTGGATTAGATGGACATGATAGAGGGGCAAAAGTTGTTGCAAGAGCTCTTAGAGACGCTGGAATGGAAGTCATTTACACCGGGCTTAGACAAACACCTGAACAAATAGTGGAAACAGCGATACAAGAAGATGTTGATGTTGTTGGCTTAAGCATATTATCTGGAGCACATATGACTTTACTGCCTAGAGTAGTACAATTATTGAGAGAAAAGGGAATGAACGATGTTTTAGTTATTGCAGGCGGAATTATTCCAACCGACGACGTTCCAAAGCTTAAAGAGGCAGGTATAGCTGAAGTCTTTGGCCCTGGAACCCCGCTGAAAACTATCATTAAATTTATTAAGAAAAACGTTAAAAAGAAAAGATGATTTACTGGAGAGCTTTTAGATGAAACAAAGCATCGAAGAACTAGTTCAGAAGTTAATTGAAGGAGACAAATTTGCTACAGCTAGGTTAATTAGCTTAGCGGAAAACGATCCAAAAGTAGCTCAAAAAATCATCTCACTAATTTTTCCATATACAGGTAAAGCTCATGTAATCGGCGTCACCGGTCCTCCAGGTAGCGGTAAAAGTACGTTAGTTTATAGACTTGCTAAAGAATGGAGAAAAAGAGGAAAAACAGTTGGCATTGTTGCTGTTGATCCAACAAGCCCCTTTACTGGTGGCGCTTTACTCGGGGATAGAATTCGAATGCAAGAGCTCACATGCGACGGTGGGTGTTTTATTAGAAGTATGGCTACGAGAGGCACGCTTGGTGGGCTTGCTAGAGCTACGAAGGACGCTGTTAGAATTTTAGATGCTGCAGGCAAGGATATCGTAATTGTGGAAACTGTTGGGGCAGGTCAATCAGAGGTAAGTATAGTGAAACTAGCTCATACGATACTTGTTGTTTTATGTCCAGGTCTTGGGGACGAAATTCAGATTTTAAAAGCTGGTATAATGGAAATTGGAGATATTTTCGTTGTTAACAAGGCTGATCGGGAAAATGCTGATGAAACAGCTATGCAAATAGAGGATATGCTTAACATGGCTTCCACCATTCGCTTTGATGAAACTGGATGGATACCGCCGGTTGTAAAAACCTCTGCGATACACGATATGGGTATTTCAGAGCTAATTGACAGAATTGAAGAACATTGGAGATTTCTAAATGAAGTGAACAGGAATGTTTACTTTAGGAAAAGAGTTGAGCAAGACGTTATCGAAGCTTTACGAAGCAAGATTGAACAGATGGCTTTAAATCATATAATGAAAAACGGAGAATACGATGAATTAATTAAAAGGGTTGCAAATAAAGAAGTTGACCCGTATACTGCGGCGGATATTATTTTAAATAGTATTCTTCATAGAGAGGAGGAAAATGAGTAACTATAGGTTGGAAAAAGGAGTTGTACACGTTTATACTGGGAATGGTAAGGGTAAGACTACTGCCGCGCTTGGTCTTGGGCTTAGAGCCATTGGCCACGGACTAAAGGTGTACATGATTCAATTTATGAAAGGTGGATTCCACTACGGGGAATATAGGTCTGTGAAGTTGTTGCCGAATTTTAAAATTGTTCAATTTGGGGGGCCAGAGTTCGTAAATCCATCTAATCCAACAGAAGAGGATGTTAAGGCTGCGAGAGAAGCGTTAAACCATGCAAGAGAAATTATTATGAGCGGAGAATACGATGTTGTTATTTTAGATGAAATAAATGTTGCCATAGATTTTAAACTGATAGATGTACAAGATGTACTAGAATTGATCAAAAACAAGCCAAAACATGTGGAGTTAATATTAACGGGTCGATACGCACCATCAGAAATCATTAAAGCCGCTGATCTCGTTACTTTTATGAGAGAAATAAAACATCCATATAGGCAAGGTTTACCAGCACGTAAAGGCATAGATTACTAACATTCGAAAATTAATGGTTTAAAATAAAAGAGGTTATAAAGACTGTCTACACTATTTTATTTTTATTCCATACAGCCTTGAGATTTCACGTGATATTACATATCGTTGAATTTCGTTTGTTCCTTCGTATATTTCGAATATTCTGCAGTCTCTGTATATTTTTTCGGGTGTCGGTAACTCTTTGATCGGTACGTATTCTGGATCCATCATGTAACCTCTACCTCCAAATATTTGAATTGCTCTGTGAGCTGCGAAGGTGGCTGTTTCTGTTGCATAGCACTTTGCCATTGAAGCTGGGAGTGTAACTTTTCTACGTTCAATTTGCCCTTTAATTGCTAAATCTCTAAGGTATGCTGCTCTATATGTTAATAGGCGGGCGGCATCGATTCTCATAGCCATGTCTGCAAGCATCCATTGAATAGCTTGGAAGCTTATTATTGGTGTTCCGAACTGTATTCTTTCACTAGCAAACTTTAACGCTTGTTCAAAGGCGGCTTGCGCTGCGCCCAAACCTTGAGCAGCTACACCACATCTACCGTGGTCTAACGCGTCAAGTGCTACATATATTCCTTTATTTTCTTGTTCAGGTCCGCCTAGAATTTGATCTGATGTAACCTCCACGTTTTCAAGCTTTATTTCACTTGTCGGGGCTGCTCTTAAACCGAGTTTTTTCTCCTGTTTCGGAAACGATATTCCTTCCATGTCTCTCTCCAGTATGAATACTGTTATGCCTCGAGCCCCTGCTTCAGGCTTTGTTTTTGCAAAAACCAGGAATATGTCTGCTATATTTCCTAGCATTATAAATTTCTTGTAGCCGTTGATAATGTATTTGTCTCCTTTCTTTTCTGCTTTAGTTTCTATTGATGCTACATCTGATCCAGCGTTTGGTTCAGTTAAAGCATATGATCCTACTTTTTCACCTTTTACCAGTGGTGGAAGATATTTCTTCTTTTGTTCCTCAGTGCCAAATGTAAAAAGCGGGTTGCAGACAAGTGTCGGTGTGTAGTCAACTATGACGCTAAAAGTTCCGCATACACGGGCTACTTCCTCTATCGTAATTATCTCTTTTAGGAAACTTTCTCCTTTTCCGCCATATTCTTTTGGTATATGTTCAGCTAAATATCCACGTTCACCTATTTTCTTATAGAGATCCCATGGAAACTCTTTTCCGAGGCCGTCAAGGTTTTTTTCTTCGTATTCTTGTCTAAGAGGTGCTAGTTCCTTTTCGGCAAATTCTCTAATCTTTTTTCTATGTTCTTCCATTTCCGGTGTAATATATGGGGCATATAATCCCATGGACACCTTAACCACCCCTCATATCCCATAGCAAAAACCCCTGTCAAAGCAGGGGTTGATCGTACAGAATTTAAGGTTTCCCTTCTTATAATATTTTTGGAAGTACCCTTTTAAGTTATATTGACATATCAGTAGGCGAGAAAACAATTTAAGTAAATGCTAGCAAAACCTTACTTTGTTAGGCTTTTTGTGCATGTTCATTTAATGGTTTCTTGTAACGAACTGGTTTTAAAGATTCTTTTGTTGCATAGTTTTTTATATTTTAAAGAGTCTTTTTGCGTTTTCCTCAAGGATTTTCTTTTCAACGTCGGGTTTTAGGCCAAGTTTTTTGAATTCTGACAGCCATCTTGCAGGCTTTATAAAGGGGTAGTCGGTTCCGAAAAGACATTTGTCGCTAAGTAAGCTGTTCACGTAGCGGGTTAATGTTTCGGGGAAATATTTTGGGGCCCAGCCTGAAAGATCTATATAAACGTTTGGTTTATGCATGGCTATTGCAAGCATTTCATCTAACCATGGCCACGCTGGATGAGCGCATATTATTTTTAGTTCTGGGAAATCTGCTGCAACATCATCAATGTAGATTGGTCTAACGTATTTTAGTTTTACTCCTCCGCCTCCCGGAAGACCAGCACCCCAACCGGTCATTCCTACATGAAATAAAACTGGTATTTTTAGTTCTACGGCTTTTTCGTACAGCGGATAATATTTTTTATTGTTGGGGAAGAATTGTTGTGCTGCTTGTTGAAATTTTACTCCTGAAAGCTTTAAATCCTCTATTGCTCTCTCTAACTCTTTAACTGCAACTTTTCCTTTGTGAGGATCTACACTTGCAAACCCTATAAGCTTCTCAGGATATTTATCCACAATTTTTGCGATATACTCGTTGGAAACTTTGGGCAACCCTGTGGCTGTTTCAGCGTCCCACGCTAAGAGAACCATTTTCTCGACCCCAGCATCTTCAAACTCTTCTATCATCTGCTCTATGCTCTTTATTTCAAATGGTAGACGGAAATATTTGAAAGCAGCTTCCAAATATTTCCCTCCAGCATCCACGAGATACTCCTTTGTAGGGGGATGGACATGAACATCAATAGGTGCCATTTATACTCCTCCATCGATCTCTCACATAATTTATTTTAGGGGTGTTTACTATTATAAGTTATACGGGGGTTCTTTATATTTCCACGCAGTTCTAGGAAATTTTATCAATATTTAAAACGTTGAAAAATAGGCGGTTATTTTGTTTTTCTTGCTTCTTCTCTAACTAATCGTCTAAGTACCTTGCCTACGGCTGAGGTTGGTAACTCTTCTCTGAACTCGACTTTTCTTATCCGTTTGTATGGCGCTACTCTTTCCTTAACCCATTCAATAATGTCTTCTTCAGAGATTTTCCCTACATATTCCTCTTTTAATACTATGAAAGCTTTTGGGATCTCGCCTGCTTCAGGGTCTGGTATACCTACAACGCAGCAAAGTTTTACTGCTGGATGCTCATACAAAAGGTCTTCAAGTTCTCTCGGATAGACGCTATAGCCTTTATATTTGATTAAGTCTTTTTCCTATCAACTATCCTAAAGTATCCGTTTTCATCCATTGTGGCAATGTCTCCTGTGTATAGCCAGCCGTTCCTAAGTGTGGCTTCTGTTTCTTCAGGCATTTTCCAGTATCCTTTCATAACTTGTGGACCTTTGATAACGAGTTCTCCTATTTCACCTGGCTTAAGCTCCTTTTCCCCAGTTTCAGGATCTACGATTTTAGCGTCCGTATCTGGGAAAGGTATGCCTATGGTTCCTATTTTTACGGTTTTCAACGTTGGATCCGGTGGGTTAGCGTGTGTAACCGGTGATGCTTCGGTTAAACCATATCCTTCTATTAAGACTTCGCCAGTGAGTTGCATGAATTTTCTTTGTATTTCAGGTGGGAGTGGTGCAGCTCCTGAAACACAGTAACGTACTGATGAAACATCGTGTTTACTTATTTTTGGGTGGTTTATTAGGGCGGCGTACATTGTTGGAACACCTGGAACCAAGGTAACCTTGTATTTTTCAATTGTTTTGAGGACTTTAACTGGGTCGAACCTTGGGAGTACAACGACGGTGCCAGAGTTTAGGAGCGCGTCATTCATGGTGACCGTCATACCGTAGATGTGGAACCAAGGTAAAACTGCTAAGGTCACGTCTACTCTTCTTTTTCTAACCCATTCCCTGAAAGTTCGGGGATCTTTCACATTTACACCTTCTTTAACGGCTTCCTTGGCTAAGTCGCTGTTTCCCCAATATGCTGAAGCAATGGCATTAGATAGCAGGTTGTAGTGTGTAAGTATTGCACCTTTAGGAATACCTGTTGTTCCACCGGTGTATTGAAGGACAGCTATGTCTTCTTTAGGATTTATTTCCACTTTTGGCGGTTCTGGTGGATATTTCTTTAAAAGTTCTTGGAAAAAATATACATCCGGTTCCCTGGGAACTTTTAAGCTAGGTATCTTCTTCAGCAATGTGCCTAAAACTCTTTTAACCGCAGGTAAATATTCTTTAATGCTGGTTATAATTATGCTTTCAAGTTTCGTTCTGTTTTTCACTTTTCTGATAAGTGGGTAAAAGACATCCAATGCAACTATTGTTTTAGCTTCAGAGTTATTAAGTTGATATTCGAGTTCTTTTTCTTTAAACAGCGGGTTTACAGCTGTTACGATAGCCCCAATTTCTAAGGCTCCATAATAGCTAATAGCAAACTGCGGAGTATTAGGGAGAAACAGAGCGACAACATCTCCCTTGGATATACCTAAATCGCTTAGAGCAGTAGCAAACCTATCCACTAATTCAACAAGTTCTCTATATGTTAGTTTAAAGTCCTCAAAAATCAGTGCAATATCATTTGGATATTTTTCAGCTACCTCCTTTAACGCCTCAGTTATCGAAATATTTGGATAATCAATAGATGTTGGCAACCCCTCCGGGTAAAATTTAAACCAAGGTTTCTCTTCCATCCCAATCCCCTACAACGTAAGATTAAAAGGTCTTAATATAAAAATCCAGCGGTAAAGCTGTAGAAAATTAATCCGTGATAGGGATATCCATCTTACCTCATAGGAGCTTTTAAATTTTAGGAGTTTCAGACATCCTCTGCGTAAACTTGCCACAGGATTTTAAATTAGTAAATTCTTTCGATAATACCGTCGAAGTCGCTATTAAAACTCATGATATAGGGTATATCTGCAACTTTGATAAGTGCCAATGACGTACAGTCAGTAAAACTTAGTCTGCGATCAGAATACTTGTTAAAGAGTTTCCATGCATAAGAAAAAACTTCTGAGTCAACATATAGCAAGTTAAAGAGTTTTGGATATCCTTTAAGTTCTCCTAAAATAAAATTACCGACGGTTTGCGCTAAATCTTTCCGACCTGTCTTTTTAATAATAAAAGTTACAGTTTCATCAAATATGTAATCAGAAGTATATAGAATACCAAATTCACCGGACAACGCATTTTTTAACAATTCTACAGCACGTTTATGGTTCTCATCCCTTTTATTAAAGAAAGCTACAAAAATACCGGTATCAATGAAAACACTCAAATTTGATCCTCCACATCATATACCACTTTATTTATCTCTTTCTCAGAAGTTCTAACACCCCAGTCAGATGGAAGAGATAAAACTTTTCTTATTTCACTTGAGGATAATGGAAATTTCAGTTTGGAAAAATATTTAATCAGATCATCAATATTTGAAGTGCCCAGTTTTATAAGGGCATCCAATATTTCATGCTGAGGAATTTTACGGCCCAGTTTTAAGGTTAACATTGCTTGAAGTTGTTCCAGCCTTTTTTTACTTTCTGAACTTATTTTCACAGACGTTGACATAAGTTTCACCAGTTTACTTTATACTTTTCTACTAAATATACTTTTCTACCATAAATTTTTCCAAAATACTAAGCCCATTAAGTAGTCATCACCAACATCTATCTTTCAAGTCTAAACTCTCTTTCTTCGAAATATTTAGAAATCTGAGTCGACAAAGTTTCAATGAAATTTACATTCAAGCCATTGCTATCCTAAGGGCCAAATAATTGACAATTTTAACTCGTAACTCAGTAAGTTTCGAGATTCCAATTATTCTGACTTAACATCTAAGATGCTAAAGGTAACGTTATTAGTGTGATGCTATCATATATGGTATTGGATGATGAAGCTACCCGGGACCGAATTTGATGAGGAATTACAGGATCACTGAAAATAACAAATTGACATTTACCTCAAAATTAGGAGATGAAGCATCTAGAGGTGTGAGAACCAAAATCTTAAATATTGCTTAAATACTCGAATCTTAGGTGAACTCTTAATATCTTCGAAAAGTTGTAAAAAATTTAGGAGAAGGATTGGTAGAGTAAGACGTGGATTTAAATTTAAAACTATTTTACTGTATTATTCTGTCAATGGGATTTCAGTTTTCTAATTATGTTTTCTGTTACTTCTTTTGCCCATTTGGTGTCTTTTTCTTCAGCTTTTTCGCA